>Ga0136634_10000050_pt1 | contig 52813 bp, 46 predicted proteins | sample AntDrymUQ8332106_2_FD_104654 | JGI IMG/M metagenome (GOLD analysis project Ga0136634, IMG submission 104654) | Polar desert sand microbial communities from Dry Valleys, Antarctica - metaG UQ833 (21.06) | ecosystem: Environmental > Terrestrial > Soil > Desert | place: Antarctica: Dry Valley... | reverse complement strand
TAATTATTTAAGCTTCTCCCCATATAATGTTTTCTGTATCCAGTATCCTGTCTTCTTCTCTAATTCACTCCTTCCACACTCACCGTACTATCTATCTTTCTTACCAATCCCTGTAATACATTCCCGGGACCCACTTCTGTAAATTTCGTAGCCCCCTCGGCGATCATTGACTGAATACTTTGGGTCCAACGCACGGCGCCTGTTAATTGATCAATCAGGTTTTTTTTAATTTCATCTTTATTGACAACGGCTCTGGCAACTACATTTTGATAGATCGATGCCGAGGGATTGTAAAAAGTAGTTTTTTCAATAGCCGCTTTTAATTCATCTCGGGCGGGTTCCATTAAGGGTGAGTGAAAGGCACCACCAACCGGCAGAAGCAATGCACGTCTTGCACCTGCTGCCTTCAATTTTTCACAGGCAATTTCAATTCCTTTTAATGAACCGCTAATGACCAGTTGAACAGGCGTATTGTAATTGGCGGGGACTACCACTTCATCCGTTTCTTCTTGTACCTGGTGGCAGATCTCTTCTACCCGGGCACCATCTAAAGCCAGTACGGCGGCCATTGTTCCCGGATTCAATTCGCAGGCTTTCTGCATCGCCTTCGCCCGTATAGATACTAATTGCAACCCATCTTCAAAACTTAAAACTCCATTTGCCACCAAAGCAGAAAATTCTCCGAGCGAATGGCCGGCCACCATATCAGGTCGCGCTCCTTCAATACTCTTGTATGCAATTACAGAATGTAAAAAAACGGCGGGCTGTGTAACGTTTGTTTGACGCAGATCATCTTCAGTTCCGGTGAACATCACTTCAGAAATACGAAAGCCGAGCACCTCATTAGCCTGCTCAAATAATTTTTTTGCAAATGCATTATTACTGTAATGGTCTTTTCCCATTCCCTGGAATTGTGATCCTTGTCCGGGAAAAATATACGCTTGCTTCATTTCGTGCTTTTAATAATACAAACAAAAATGCCACAAAGGATTTAACTGGCAAAAAATCTTTGTGGCATCCTTTACCCTGAAGACGGCTAATGCAATTTTGAAGAGATCAATTTCGTGAATTCGCTACGTGTTTCGCTTTTCTCAAACTCGCCCCAGAATGCTGAAGTGGTTGTCACCGAATTTTGTTTCTGAACGCCGCGCATCATCATGCACAAATGTGCGGCCTCTATGACTACCGCAACCCCCAGAGGATTTAGCGATTCTTTAATGGCATCCAGTATTTGTGTGGTTAATCTTTCCTGCACCTGCATACGTCGCGCATAAACATCTACCACCCTTGCCAGCTTACTTAAGCCTGTTATCCACCCATTAGGTATATAGGCTATATGCGCTTTGCCAAAAAAAGGCAGCAAATGATGTTCACACATGCTATAAATTTCAATGTCTTTCACTACGATCATTTCACTTACATCCTCGTGGAATTTTGCCGAATCCAAAATTACTTTTGCATCCAGTTGGTATCCCTGGGTAAGAAATTGCATAGCCTTTGCAACTCTTTCCGGGGTTTTTATCAACCCTTCTCTTTGGGGATCTTCACCAAGTAAAGAGAGTGTTTCGCGATATACTTCGGTGAGCCCGTTAGTAACCCTGTCATCATATTGCTCAACTTTATTATATGCCATCGTTTTTATTTATCGATTAAAATTTAGTCAACTTTGTAAGTGATTGGATATTCCGAAACTTTAGTTTAAATCTTAAAATCCATGTTTGATAAGTTTCACCATTCATGGTTATCATGCTCCAACAGGATACTCAACAAAATTTCTTTCTGTTTCATATAAACGAACCTGAAGATCAAATTTCGGATCAATCTTTTCCCGCAAAATGTCGTAGATCACAAAACAAATATTTTCCGCGGTCGGGTTGAGATCCTTGAAATAGGTTGTGTCCAGGTTCAGGTTTTTATGATCGAATTGTTTTAATACATTTTCTTTGATCAGATCTCCCAGTACTTTCATATCCATGACGTATCCCGTTTGCGGGTCTGGCTCTCCGGTAAGCTTTACAATTACTTCATAATTATGACCATGAAAATTTGGATTGTTGCATTTTCCAAATACGCGGTTATTTTCTTCCATCTCCCATGAAGGGTTGAACAAGCGATGGGCTGCATTAAAATGTTCTTTCCTGAAAACTGCTATCTTTCTGCTCATAATTCAATGTACAAAATAACATCAATAAAAAAATCAAACTGTCATATAGGTGACACTACCAGCCATTAGTCCAACACAAGAACATACCAAATGTTCACCAACACCAGGCACTATTTTCCCAGGTATTCAACAAATATCCTCGGGGTCTCATAGAGCTTGATGCAGTGCAGTTTAATTTCACTTGGCAAATGAGGTTCCAATTGTTGCCAGATCGCAACCGCCAGGTTTTCTGTCGAACACATTTGACCACTCATAAATTCAACATCGACATTCAGGTTCTTATGGTCAAGTTTTTCAGTAATTTTTTCCTGAATGATGGTACTGAGTTTTTTGGCATCGTATAAAAACCCAGTATCCGCATTGGGCTCTCCCTTCACAGTTACATACAGCTCGTAATTATGGCCATGCCAGTTTTCATTGGCACACATTCCAAAAACCTGGTCATTCTGTTCCTTCGACCAGGACGGATTGTATAATTTGTGCGCGGCATTAAAATGTTCAACACGGGTGAGATACACCATTCCTCAAAAATTTCGGCAAAGTTAATGTATACCCTATTAAATGTAACATTATCACAGATTGGCAGTCAATCCAGATATTTGTAGTATGAACATTCTCCTTACAGCAGCCACCTTATTCGAGATACAACCGGCTATTGAATTTTTAACTGCTCAGGAATTCCGGTTACAAAAAAGCAATTTCAATGTACTTATTACTGGTGTAGGGGGAATGGCAACTACTTACCACCTTACAAAAAGTGTACAGGAGAAAAAGCCCGATTTTATCATCCAGGGAGGTATTGCCGGAAGTTTTCGGCCAGAAATTTCTATTGGATCTGTAGTTGGAGTAGTGGAAGAATTGTTGGGAGATCTTGGAGCAGAAGAAAACAATGAATTCAAGGATGTATTCGACATGGCATTGATGAATGAAAACGATTTCCCTTTCACCAGGAAAATCTTAATCAATCCACTCCTGGCAGGGAAAGAGAAATATGGGGTTCGTGGTGTAAGAAGTGTTGGGATCAATGAGGTCATTACCAGGAAGGAACGAATTGAATTAATCCGAAAGAAATACAATCCTGATATCGAATCCATGGAAGGAGCTGCATTTCATTACGTGTGCTTACATCTAAATTGTCCTTTCCTGCAACTAAGATCTATTTCTAATTATGCCGGTGAACGGAATAAAATAAACTGGAATATCAAAGCAGCCATAGAAAACCTGAATACTAAACTCATTGAGGTGATAAGCTCACCCTTTTAAGCCTGTTAATTTTTATCCAATTCAAAATCTCCGCTCCATCGCGTTGAGTGATTGCCGTATTTTTATTTTTAACCTTATAGGTATGAATAAAGGTTTGGCTATTTTTTTTTATAGTGTTTTCTTAATTATCCCATCGATAATATGTAGCCAATCACCCTCATCAACTATTGTACTTAAAGGTTCGGTCATCGACGTAAAAGGAAATGGCATTCCTTATATAAATATTGGCGTCTTTAGAAAAAATGCAGGAACTGTTTCCGATGATGAAGGAAATTTTTTATTGGAGATAGGGCAACAATTTTTCGCAGATAGCATACAATTTTCTTCTATTGGTTACCATTCCAAATCCTATAAAATAGAAGACCTGGTAAAGTTGAATTCATCCAGTCATACCATCATTTTGGAGGCTCAATTTATTTCTATGCAGGAAGTAATTGTAACTCCAAAACATTGGCATACTAAAGTATTGGGCAATACTACCCGGTCAAAATTTATGAGTGGAGGTTTTTCTTCCAATGATCTTGGAGCAGAAGCAGGCACACTGATTAAGATAAAAAAAAAGGTTACTACCCTTGAAAAAGTCAGTTTCCATATATCTTATAATAAATTGGACAGTATCAAAGTGCGGTTAAATATATATACAATAAAAGGTGGGAAGCCGGCTGAAAATATCTTACCACAAAATATCATCCTGGAACTGGGTACTAAGCAAACGGGCAACATCGAAGTGGATCTTTCAAAATATGATTTGGAAGTAAAGGATGACATTTTAATTGCATTGCAATTGATAGAAGGTAAGGGAGATTTAAGAAGCAATATTTTTATATCAGCAGGATTACTCGGTCCATCAACCTATTACCGTGAAGCAAGCCATGCCTACTGGAAAATTTATAATGGGCTGTCCCTTGGGATAAACGTTACTGTAAGACAGTAAAGAATATAGAAGACAGAATACAGAAGTGTGAGTTTGACGAGAAAGTTGATATAATCAAAGTAAAATACTTTCTGTATTCTATATCCTGTATCCCCTCCTCCTATTCCAATCCAAACAATCCCTTGTTTAATAACTGCAATGTTTGTGTTTTGTAATCAGAAGGAACCAAAATGGAAATATTATGTTTACTCCCTCCATAACTTACCATTCGAACAGGAACAGTTTTGAGGGAGTCGAAAAGTCTGCTCAGGATATCTGTCGTTTGTGCTATTTCATTTCCAACTACAGAAATAATGGTATGAACATTTTCTACTTCGATTGTTCCAAACGGTTCGAGCTCTTTTAATATCTCTTTTAAATGAGTAGAATTGTCAATGGTTACCGAAACTGCCACTTCAGAAGTTGTGACCATATCAATAGACGTGCGGTATTTTTCAAACACCTCAAATATTTTTCTCAGAAATCCATATGCAAGTAGCATTCGGCTACTCTTAATATTTATTGTAAAGATGCCATCTTTGGCAGCTATGGCTTTCACACCAACAGAACCTGCTTCTTCAGTAATTAAAGTTCCTTTTGCTGCCGGCTGCATAGTGTTTAGCAATTTCACCGGCACTTTATAAAATTGAGCAGGCCAGATAGAAGCAGGATGTAGAATTTTCGCACCGAAGTAGGCTAACTCCGCTGCCTCTTCAAAACTTAGTTGTTCAATAGGTACTGTTTTGTTAACCACACGGGGATCATTGTTATGCATTCCGTCAATATCAGTCCATATTTCACAGACCGAAGCATTGGCAGCTGCTGCAATCAGGGAAGCACTGTAATCACTTCCTCCACGCTTCAGGTTATCGACCTCCCCACGGGCATTCCGGCAAATATATCCTTGCGTAACAAATACTTTTTTGGTTTTGTGTTGCTGTAATAATTGTGACAATTTTATTTTAATGGTGCCAATCTGGGGTTCATCATATACATCGATGATCATAAATTCCAATGCCGGAAGTAATGCATGGTCAACCCCTTTTTCTTCCAGATAGATTGAAAACAATTTAGTAGAAAGCAATTCCCCCTGAGCCAGAATGTCTTTGTTCAACGCTTCACTGAAAGAAATTTTGAGGATTATATTCAAAAACTCAAAATGTTCTGCAATTACAATCTTTGCCTTATTATAAGTTGCTTCCTGCTTTACCAGTTCTTTAATGAAAGAGAGGTAATGACTTTCTAATGCATCGATTTGTTGCTTGGCTTTTTCGCGATTTCCATTTGCAATCGAATCGCCAATACCCACCAATGCATTGGTAGTGCCACTCAGTGCACTGAGTACAACAATTTTCGCTTCATCATCCTTTGTGATCAGTTCCGATACCTGGTGCATCCTCTCCGGCTTACCAACAGAAGTACCGCCAAACTTCATGATCTTCATTGCTTTTAAAATTTAGGAGTGCAAAGATATAGGCTGAAAGAATAGGTTGAATAACTGAATTGGGATTTAGTATTAGGGATTGCGGAATAACATTGTAAGTAATCTATTGCCCATTGTTACAAAGCTCATAATGAAAACATCAAATCATCCTTCCATCTGCGAAATGAGCTTTTCTTTGCGCCTTCGCGCCTTTGCGAAATATATTATCCTTCAAAATTCACTCCCAGTTTTTCTCCCAGATAGTGTAAATCTTCCGCAACTGCGTGTAATAATGGAATCCCCGTTTCCAACCGATTGTATTCCATTTCTCTTTCTGGATCACCCGGAATTAATACCTGCTCCTCTCCTTCCACCGTTTTTGCACTCCGAAACCGCCGGATCCATTTATCCATATGAAATTTAAAATCCTCCGGAGGCCTGAATGCATCAATTCGCATCGCTCCAAAAAAATGACCGATCCCTTTGCCGGGCATTTCAGTGGGCATAGGAACATATGCCGGAAAGGGTGGCACCCACGGACCATAATTGGCTCCGCTGAGTACTGCCGAAAAAATATCTACTATAGCACCGAGGGCATACCCTTTATGACTCCCATGCTGCCTGTCGCCACCCAACGGCAGCAAGGCACCTCCTGATTTTAGTTCATGCGGATTGGTAGAAATATTACCATCTTTATCCTGTATCCATCCTTCGGGTGCATGCTCACTTTTCCGTTGCAGCATTTCTAGTTTCCCGTTTGCAGCCGTGGTTGTAGCAAGGTCGGCTACGAATGGTGGTTCATCCCCGGCGGGAACAACCACACAGATCGGATTTGTTCCTAACAAACGCTCTGTTGAAAAAGTAGGGGCCACTAAAGGACTGGCATTGGTCATGGTAATGCCGATCATATCATGGGGTAAAGCCATCATTGCATGATAGGCAGCAATTCCAAAATGATTGGAGTTTTGAACACTTACCCACCCTGTTCCTACATTTTTAGCTTTATCAATCGCGACCTGCATGGCAAAGGGAGCAACCACCAAGCCTAATCCGCCATCGCCATCTACTACAGCAGTAGACGGTGTTTCATGAATGATTTTGATATCAGGTTGCATATTGGCCCTCTTTGCTTCCCATAACCGCACATATCCACTCAAGCGGGCGACACCGTGAGAATCAACACCCCTTAGGTCGGCAGACAGTAAAACTTTAGTTGCCAGGGAGGCATGTTCTTCACTGCATCCTAATTTTATTAATACCGATCGGGTAAATGAAAATAAGTGATGATAGGAATAAAATTTTTCCGACATGAGAGCAAAGTAAACGAATTAGCCAATTCAAATTAGCAAATGTGAAAATGTGAAAATGTGAAAATGAAAAACTTCGAATAGATTTTCGATGTGCTAGCGTTTATTTCCCGATAAATGAATATGCCGTTCCATTTTGCATTCCATTTTTACATTTGCTAATTAGCTAATTTTCACATCAAGTTTTTAATTTCATATTCACCGGATCCCAATGAATAACTTTTTTCTGGAAGTAACTGTCATTTGCTGCAAGGCAAGGAGCCGCAGCCCGGAAACCAAATTCAGGTCCTTCTATTACGGGCTTACCAGTTCGTACACCATCAAAGAAATTAATAAAATGCTCCAGGTGTTCATCATAACCTTCCGGGGCTTTAAATTGAATAGGCGTTTTGACCGGTCTTTTTTTATCTTCTGCAGTATAGCGATCATTATATTGTTTCATCAGTTTATCCTGCATTTCCTTAGGGTAAGTAGATAAAGCATCCCACCCTCCAATGCCAGGAGCTTTCGACATAGAATTCCGGTTAATAGTAATCCCATTCCATCCTACATCAATAGCCCCATCGCTACCGATAAACCGGGTCACGCCACGGTCGCCGCTGCCGCTTATAAAGTTTACCCGAAGCATTACCTGGAATGCCGGATGTTCTTTGGTGGCCGGGTAATCCATGATGGAAGTCATTACATCCGGTACATCGCGACCATCTTTCCAATATGATAATTGTCCTGATGAAAATATTTTTTCAGGACCCATGGAACCGGTAATTAAATGAATACCTGATATAAGATGAACAAACAAATCACCACTCATTCCGGTTCCATATTCCCGGTAGTTGCGCCACCAAAAAAACCGTTTCGGATCATAGGGTTTTTTAGAAGCATTGGAAATATACCGATCCCAATCTACTGTTTCAGGTGACGCATCCAATGGCATCGTATACTGCCATGCGCCCAATGCACTCTGTCGGTCGTACGTAGCTTCGATGCAGTTCAATTGACCAATTTCTCCCGCACGGTATAAATCTCTTGCCTTTGCAAGTTCAATGCTGCTAACACGCTGGCTACCGACTTGTAAAACCTTGCCTGTTTTTTTGTGAGCTTCAATAACTGGCAATCCTTCACTGAGTTTATGCACCATCGGTTTTTCACAATACACCGCTTTACCCTGTTTCATCGCGTCGATTGAAATACGGGAGTGCCAGTGATCGCCTGTAGCAATGATTATAGCATCAATATCTTTTCTATTAAGGATTTCGCGGTAATCTTTGGTGGTAGAAATATTGTTTCCATAAACTTCTTTCGCTCTTTCAAGTCGGCCGGTATACAAATCACATGCAGCCACCATTTCAACGCCCGGCACTTTAATGGCTGTATTCACATCATTGAATCCCATAATTCCCATCCCTATACATGCAATGCTCATCTTATCATTCGATGAAATTTTCTTCTCATAATAAAGAATTCGTTCTTCAGCTTTTTCTTTGGAAGTCAGTGAACTCAATGAACCAGCAGAAAGTAATAAAGATGATTTGCTTAGTTGCTGTAAAAATTTTCTACGAGAGGATGAATTATCGTTTGGCATATATTGACTATTGAAAGATTGAATAATGTAACTCAATGTAACAATTTGCAGCAAGCTTTGTGAGATAAATCAGAAAACCCCTCATCCCATTCCCCTGTATCCAATGCATAGTACTGAAAAGGTAGCCTGTTCAATATATCGGGTATTTAAATCCTGTCTCCTTTCTTCGCTATTCTGTCTCCTGTATGCTATTATCTTACAATACATTTGCACAATGAAAAAATGGGCATTGCTTGGACTGATCTATTTTATGCTGCATCATAAAACATTATGTCAATCATCAAGAGAAGATATTTATAGTGATTTTGTATTGTATAATAAACGTGAACGCCTGAATAAAGATTTGCGTGAGAATATCATTTCAAAAACTTTTGCACAACATCTGGATAGTAACAATGAACATAAATTCGAATCTGCGTGTAAGGCAATCTCACAGTTCATGATTGCCAATGAAGATGTTGAAAAAGGCTTTGAGCAATTGTTCAACCAATATGATTTTATTCCCTATCCCACAAAAAGGGCATTCCTGGAAGCGGTATATGGTGTTTATCCCACAAATTATCATAAGAAGGTGCAACTGATTCTGGAAAAGGAAACAAATCCAAAATTGTTTGCTATGAGCGCTTTGTATCTATACCGGATGGATTCTACTTTAGAAAATGTAAACCATATCAAAATCCGGATGATTGAGCAATTTCCAGGTTATGATACTTTGGATATTTTATCAGAGCTTGAAGAATATCTCCACCATCACTACTCTTCAACCCACCGGAAAACCCCCGACCTGGTGCGGTTATTTGCTCATCAGCAAACACATGGCAACAAAATAATTTATTCTTTTCAAAGATGGAACCGGGATTATCCGGGACTTGCTATTGTACAAAATGCCGATGGAAATTTTATGCGAAACGCGGGTGGGCGGTTAATGGTATTTCAACAGTTGGCTCGGTCAGCCTCTGATTTGCCGTATTTTTTAACGAATGGGAGTACACCTCAGGGGATTTACAGTATTCAGGGAACTGCGGTGGCTCGTAATAATTATATTGGTCCTACACCTAATTTGCAGTTATTAATGCCACATGAAAAAAACTGGGAAAAATATTTTCATCACCCGATTGATTCTACACAGGATACACTGCGATTATATCAACAATTATTACCAGAAACCTGGAACACTTATACCCCTATGTTCGAAGCATGGAATGCAGGGAAAATTGGGCGTACGGAAATCATTGCTCATGGCACTACAATAGATCCCGAATATTTTAAAGACAAGCCTTATTATCCACTTACCCCTACAATGGGTTGCTTATCTGCTAAAGAAGTTTGGAATATCACTAGTGGTAAATTATTGGTTAGCGAACAATTCAATCTTGTGAGCACCTACATAGCAACACCAGGACAAAAAGGGTTTCTATTTGTGATCAATATAGATAACCAGCATAAATCGGTAACCAGGGAAGAAATGGAGAGATGGGTAAATGCGTTCGAGAAAAGTAAATAGGAGGTCAGTGATATACGAATTACCTACATCAGCACAGGTAATAAAAAAATTAAACCTGTGAAGTCATTAGACCTCACAGGTTTTCATTGGATGTATCCGTACAAAGCTGCGGTCCATTTTAATCTTAAAATGGAAGATCGTCCATAGCTTCTGTAATTTCATTCGCGCTTCCGGCATGGGCTGCTGCTGGCTGCGAAGTATAATTATTTTCACCACCCCCGGAACCGCTATTATTATCGTTACGGCTTCCTAACAGTTGCACACTGACCACACGTAGATTTAATGAAGCACCCATTGTTCCATCATTTTTGGGATACGTTTTTAATTCAGGAGTGCCTTCTGCATATACCTGCGTCCCTTTACGAAGATAGGGCGCGATAGCCGTACGGTCAGTCCAGTAAGCGCACTCTACCCAGGTCGTTTTATCTTTCTGGTTGCCTTGTGCATCCTTAAATTTCTCCGTATGAGCCACGCTGAAATTAATAACATTCTTACCATTCACTGTGTTGGTGACACAATCTTTACCAAGATGGCCGATTACCTGTAATTTGATCATAACTTTAAAATTTTATCTGCGTACTTCAATATTTGAATCAGCAATTTACAATACTTCAAAACTACCACCACCCTTGTGGTCAACATGGGGAAAAATAACTTATAACAAAGTATTTAAACGATTATTTAAGGCTGAATTTATGAGGATTCGGGTAAGTACGAAATATGAAGTAAAAAGGGGGATACGATAAACGGAGGGATATTTTGGACTTGTAATTAGTACTTTGTATTTCGTATTTCATATTTCACTTACTCTTTATAATGCTCTATTTTATGATCACCATTTTCATGTATTTGAACTATTGTTAGATTACTGTATTGAATATTCAAAATTTGAATAGCCTTCCGATGTTTTTTATTCTTGAGTCAGATTAAGGTGACACTATCTAACTACAATAAGAGGTTTTCAATGAACGTAGTGCCCCCTATTTTTTTTTTGTAAATTTGCGGTTCGGTATATTCCGGAGTTTAGGATATGAGCAAAAAAGGAAAAGTACTTGTGGCAATGAGCGGTGGTATCGACAGTACCATCACTGCCCTTATGCTTCATGATGAAGGCTATGAAGTGGTAGGGATTACGATGAAAACATGGGATTATGCTACAAGTGGTGGTGGGAAAAAAGAAACGGGATGCTGCAATATCGATTCTTTTAATGATGCCCGGATGGCAGCAGTAGAACATGGATTCCCCCATTTTATCCTGGATATCCGTGAAGAATTTGGTGATTTTGTAATTGACAACTTTGTTGAAGAATATATGGCAGGCAGAACACCTAATCCCTGTGTGATGTGCAATACCCATATAAAATGGAGGGCATTGTTGAAAAGAGCTGATGCATTGAATTGTGATTTCATCGCTACAGGACACTACGCTAAAATACGCCAGCACCAGAACGGGCGATTTGTAGTAAGTAAAGCGGTTGATGAAACCAAAGACCAAAGTTATGTTCTATGGGGATTACAGCAGGATCTGTTAAGTAGAACTTTGCTTCCGCTGGCACCCTATCGCAAAACCGAAATTCGCCAGATGGCTTTTGATTACGGGTATCCGGAACTTGCCAAAAAAAGTGAAAGCTATGAAATCTGTTTTGTACCTGATAATAATTACAGGGGTTTTCTTAAACGTAGGATTACCGGACTGGAAGAACAGGTAGCGGGCGGTAATTTCGTTGATAAGTCCGGTAAAATTTTAGGCCAGCATAAAGGTTTTCCCTTTTATACAATCGGCCAGCGCAAAGGATTGGATATCACCTTTGGCAAACCCATCTATGTTACCAATATTCTTCCGGAAACAAATACGATCGTTCTGGGAGATGAGGAGGATTTAAATCGATCTGCCATGATCGTGGGTAAAATAAACTGGATAAAATATGATGGCATAACAGATGGACTCGAAGCTGTTACTAAGATCAGGTATAAAGACAAGGGCACTCTTTCAAATCTTTATCATGATGAGAGTGGTATTCTTGTGCGTTTTTATGAAGATGCAAAAGGTGTTGCACCCGGGCAAAGTGCCGTTTTTTTCGAAGGCGATGATGTGATCGGAGGCGGAATCATTCAAAGATCCAAATTTGAGCTGTAACAAGATAATACCATCAACAACCCTGAAAATTGAAAATAAGGGGCTGGTTTTCAACCCTGCTCACCTGATTAAAAACTTGAACCTCAGGCAATAATTGCACTGTTCGCCCGTTTGATAAAGCAACAGAAATCTCTATTTGGCTGTCTTATCCAAAACAGTTAAACCATAATTCCTAACTGGCTTTATATGAAAATGTTCAAGTCTGGTGTTTGTTTTTTCTTAATAACATTCCTTACCATTTTATCTTGTAATAAAGTCGACAAATATCCTTCCGACGAAGTTTCAGAATATATGAACCTCCAGGTAGGTAAATTTATCAGGTATAAAATGGATTCATTGAAGTTTGTCTTCTTCGGACAAAAAGATACAACCATTTCCTACCAGGCAAAAGATGTAGTTGAGGCAGCAATTACGGACAATCTGGGTCGGCCCAGTTGGAGAATTGTACGTTATTTGAGGGATACTGCGAGTAAAAATGAAAATGACTGGAAGCCTTCGATGACGTATTTAATTACGCCAACCAGGGAAACGATTGAAGTGGTTGAAAACAATCAGCGTTTTCAAAAATTAAAATTGCCCATTACAAATGGCTTCACCTGGAAAGGGAATTCTTATATCGATACATATAATGATTTTGAAATGAGGTTCCTGGATGGTTGGGATTATACTTACGAAAATGTCGGCGAAATCTTTACGGATTCCGGCAGAACATCTATTCCCAATACGATTACAGTTAACCAAATTGATGCTGAAGGAAATGTGGGAAACCCTACCGCCCCTATCATTCAAAAAGTTTTCAGCCAGGAAGTGTATGCGAAAAATGTAGGCTTGGTATATAAGAATTTTATCAAATGGGAATACCAGGCTTCTTTTGATACTAAAAGATGTTATTATGTAAAGTGTGTCAATAATAAATGTGACACCATTGAATGTGATACTTCCCCCAATCTTTGCGATTCAGTTTCAAAATTGCGCCAGTGGTTGCCAAAATGCCGTGATTCTATTAAAACAGGATTTTTTTACGAAGGATATGGCATCAAACTAACAATGATTGATCATAATTGACATTGATTGCATGAAGTATTTTTACACCAGTATTTGCCTTATATTTCTATGGAAAGCCGATCTTACCGCACAATATTCTAAACATATTGTGCTTTTAAAAGATAAAAATGCTAGCGGTCATTCACTTGCAAATCCTTCTACTTACCTCTCCCTTAAAGCAATTCAACGAAGAACGAAACAAAAGATAACTATTGATTCAACTGATATCCCGGTTAACACTGCCTATATCGACAGCATTCGCAAAGTTCCTAATGTGATCGTATTGAATAATTCAAAATGGCTCAACCAGGTTTTAATAGAAACTACTGACCCCAATGCGCTTTCAAAGATCAATTCTTTTCCTTTTGTAAAGACTTCGCGACCTATTGCCTCAATTCCTAAACCACAGGATGAAGAAATTATTAATAAGAAATTCAAGGAAACGACCACTCCTTTTCTCGATAGAAGTTTGATCAACCAGCGAAATAATCAAAATCACATTATGGGAAATCTCGGAAATGTGATTAATTATGGTAACAATCTCAGGCAAATCAATATTCATGAAGGGGAATATTTACATAATTTGGGTTTTACCGGTCAAAATATTACTATCGCATTCATGGATGCAGGATATTTTGGATATAAAACTAATCCGGTATTCGATAGCATGAGGTTACAAAACCGGGTTCTCGGAGAATATGATTTTGTAAAAAATGAACAGAGTGTAAATGAAGATCATCCACATGGAATGCAATGTTTATCTACCGTAGCGGCAAACCGGCCGGGCACGATGGTTGGTACTGCCCCTCACGCAAAATTCTGGTTATTCAGAACTGAAGATGTTGCCACTGAATATCCAATTGAAGAACAAAATTGGGTAGTAGCCGCCGAATTTGCTGATAGTGCTGGGACGGATATGATTTCCTCTTCATTGGGATATGCAGATTTTGGTAATCCATTGTTTAATCATTTATATTCTCAACGGGATGGCAACACAACCTTAATCACCATTGCCGCCGATCTGGCCGCGAAGAAAGGAATGATCGTTATGAATAGTGCCGGGAATTCTGGTACCCTGAATAACGATTATAAATTTGTGGCATCACCCGCCGATGGTGATAGTGTAGTTGCTGTTGGGGCGACTGATATGAACGGTAATATCGCGGGCTTTAGTAGCTGGGGCCCGAATGGAGCAGGAAAATTGAAACCAAACATCGTATCAGTAGGACAGGGAACTATAATTGCCACTACTGCCGGGAATGCTTTTTCAGGTAATGGTACTTCTTTTTCGAATCCTAATGTGGCTGGTCTAATAGCATGTCTCTGGCAGGCTTTTCCTGAATTTTCCAATATGGAAATTATTGATGAGGTTCAAAAAAGTTCGCATAAGTATAATAATCCGGACGAACGCTTTGGTTATGGACTACCGAATTTCAGGAAAGCATTCTATTCCCTATTAAAGCGCTCCTTTTCTGCATCTATTGTTCCTTCCGGGTGTAGCATGACCATAAATTGGACAAGCAAAGACAATATAACGATGAAGTATGATCTGGAAAGAAAAATGGCAACCGATACCGGGTTTATAAAAATAACTACCATCAAAGGTCTAACAGATTCATTCAAATTGAACAATTATTCTTACAAGGATGTTCTAATATCCGGCAGCCCGGGCGAACCCATTTCGTATAGGGTAAGACAATACACCTCAACAGACACCTCAGTGGTGATGTATACGAGTACTGTTTCTTTAACCGAATTCTGTACTGTTGGCAATCGGCTCATAATCCGTCCCAATCCATTCCACAACAATATTAATATTGTAGTGGGCACTACTGAAAAAATGGATCAACTATCTGTTATATTAACTGATATAACAGGAAGAACCTTATACCAATACCAGGGATCAAAATTACCGGGAAACTTAAATATGAATATTCCATCCGTTTCCTTCCCTGCAGGTATTTATATACTTACCGTCCGCGATTCTAAAAAAATTCTTTTTACGAAAATACTGGTAAAAAAGAGATCATTATAAAGGGCAAAAAAGTGCTGCAAACATGGTATCCGCTTTTTCCTCATACCCCTTTAAGAGTTCCATTTTTTCCACCTTCAAAGAAAAATTATTTTGTATAAATTGAACCATCCCTTCGTTTTCTTTTTTAAAAACCGAACAGGTAACATATAATAGCTTTCCGCTTTTATTTAAATGGGGAATCACGTTAACAATAATTTTTCTTTGCAACACACTGTATTTTTCTATGGAATCCATTTCAAAAAAATACAATTGTTCCGGCGTTCTTCCCCAGGTTCCGCTTCCTGTACAGGGAAGATCCGCGATGATGAGATCATAGCCAGGTGTTGACAATTTGAGATTGGTAGTTGACAAATCCGCAATAAATGATTTATAATTCGTAATTCCAGCAATCGCAAAACGTTTTTTTAAATTTGCAATAATAGATTCTCTTTGATCGGAAACAGTAAGATCTGCATCACCGAGAATATCCTTAGCCATGATAGATTTCCCCCCGCTGGCTGCACAACAATCCCATAGTGATAAAACGGAACGATCGTTGATCTTTTTGCCTTTACCGCTACCAGTAGCATCTGTTCCGGCCGAAGTATAGCCTGGTGTAGAATTATTGGGAATTGAAAACTGAAAAAACCCTCCCACCCTTTGAGAATTTAAGTCCTGCACCACAACTTCTTTATCAAGTTGAAAAATATCATCCACTTTATAACCATTAGGTAAGCGTAGCGTAGCGTCTGGAATAAATTCAAATAGAATATTTTGCTTTTTCAATTTTTGAATAACGCTCTCGTGATACCCAGGCCGGATTCGAAGAAAAAGATCGGGCTGTTGCAAATGCGAAAGAATAAACGCTTCCTTATGGATTCCATCACTCAATTCCTCGATGAATGGAAATAAATCCTGGCTTTCAAATGCTGTAAGTATGCCTTCCTGACGAATAATAAAAAACTTTTCAGAAATGGGTAGTGTGATTTTTTCATTCCATTCAGGCTTCACCGCCCCAAGCAATTCATCAGGCTCCTTGTTACAAAGAAAAAGCGCTGCTATAATAATTTGTTGAACCTGTTCTTGATCCCTGTGTGAACGTTCTTTCCCAAAAGCGCCGCTAACCCGGTAGAAAAAATAGCAAAGCTGCGCAATCCGCCTTCTGTCTTTTGATCCGAATTTTTTATGCTGTGCAAAAAAGTTTTTTAGAAAATGATGCAGAGGCTCTTTGCCGCGGTATTCAAGAATAAGCCGGGTGGCAGTATTAAGATGTGAGAAATATTTCATCTACTGCAAGATAGGAACTGTTGGCAATTGAGATTAGGGTGTATTAGTAAACGCATTTACAGTTGGATTGTCTTCAAAAGTTTGAGTGGGTGGTTGGGATTCATACTACAAAAATCTTCAAACAAAGGATGGTAAAGATTTCAAAAGCTCCAGGCGCTTATCTATTTTTTCATATCCAATACATGAAGTTCCGTTAGTTATTATCATATAACGTACAGGCACCGCCATATTGTAACGCAATATCTGTTGTAACACTTTTTCATCGATCTCAACATTCATCTCTTTGCATTCAACCATCATCCAGGGTTGGTGATGCTGATCGTATACCAGGATATCAAATCTTTTTTTTAACTCACCTAGCAGAATTTCCTTTTCCATTGCAATTAAAGTCGAGGGATATTTCATCATCTGTACGAGGTATTGAACAAAATTTTGCCTCACCCATTCTTCCGGGGTTAACCGAAGCCATGATTTCCTCAATTCGTCAAATATAAATTCATGGTTGTTATCCGTTTTAATCTTAAAAGCAGGTGGAGGATAGTCTATTTTGATCATCATTCAAAACTACAGCAATAATCATTGTTGGTTTCCCTGCAATTGTCGCAATAAAATCTAAATTGTGATCATAGATTTTTATAAACTTCAATCATGAAAACAAAAGACGAGATTGTTAAGAACTGGTTACCCAGGTATACAGGAGAGAAATTAGAAAATTTTGGAAAATATCTTTTATTAACCAACTTCAGTAACTATGTACAATTATTTGCTGAATGGAACAATGTAAAGGTGGCAGATATCAATAAACCTATGCAATGTGTTACTGCGGGAGATATTTCACTGATTAATTTTGGAATGGGTAGTCCTACAGCAGCTACAGTTATGGATTTACTAACAGCCATCGAGCCTAAAGCGGTTTTATTCCTTGGAAAATGTGGCGGATTAAAAAAGAGAAATAAGATCGGTGACCTTATACTCCCCATTGCGGCGATTCGAGGGGAGGGAACATCAGATGATTATTTTCCACCTGAAGTGCCAGCGTTGCCTGCTTTCGCTTTGCAGAAAGCGGTTTCTACCACTATCAGGGATCATGGAGTTGATTATTGGACCGGAACCGTATATACCACTAACCGACGTGTATGGGAACATGATGAAGAGTTTAAGGAATACCTGCTAAAGGTTCGGGCCTATGCCATTGATATGGAAACAGCCACCATTTTTACGGTAGGATTTTATAACAAAATTCCTACAGGCGCATTGTTATTGGTAAGCGATCAACCCATGATTCCCGAAGGCGTTAAAACCGAAGAAAGCGATAAAAAAGTAACCGAAGATTACGTAGGTCGCCACATCCGCATTGGTATTGATTCGTTGAAACAATTGATCAACGATGGAATGACGGTGAGGCATTTGAGGTTTTGATTAAGAAAACAGAAAAAGAAAACTGAATACAGGATACAGAATTTAAGAATGAATAATACATAGTATTTAGGAATTCCAATACATTGATAATTGATTTCTCATGACTCACGACTCGATACTCCCTACTCACTAACATGCCTCCTTTACTTCAAATATCAAATCTGCAAGTTGATTTTGTTACAGAAATCGGTACCACTACTGCTGTTAAAAATATTTCTCTTGAAGTAAAGCGTGGTGAAATAGTAGCGATCGTAGGTGAATCGGGTTCTGGAAAATCAGTTACGGCTTTATCTGTATTACAATTGTTACCGAAACCTCCCGCAAACTTTCCCAGTGGGGAAATATTATTTTCGTCCGGTGAGCAAACAATTAATCTGCTTACACAAACCTCCCGGCAACTCCGAAAGATTCGGGGGAACCAGATCGCCATGATCTTCCAGGAACCCATGACCTCACTCAACCCTGTTTTTACCTGTGGCAACCAGGTAAGGGAGGCCATTCAGTTGCATCAAAACATTTCTTCCAGGCAGGCAAAACAAAAAACCATTGAATTATTCGAACAGGTAAAGTTGCCCCAGCCTGATTCTATGTTTGATCGTTACCCGCATCAACTCAGCGGGGGACAAAAACAAAGGGTGATGATTGCAATTGCAATGAGTTGCCACCCCGATCTGCTCATTTGCGATGAGCCTACCACAGCACTGGATGTAACCGTACAAAAAAAAATATTAGAACTGATCCGGGATTTGCAACGATCAGAACAAATGGGTGTTATTTTTATTACTCATGACCTTGGTGTTGTTGCTGAAATTGCCGATAGGGCCATTGTTATGTATAAAGGCGCTATTGTTGAAGAAGGAACTACAAAGGACCTTTTTACAGCTCCCCAGCATCCATATACAAAAGGGCTCCTGGCATGCCGGCCTGTACTGCATCAGAAAGGACATCGATTACCGGTAGTGAGTGATTTTATGACAGAGCAGAACGAAAGAGAAAGTGGAAATCCCGGATACAAGATACAGGATACAGAAGAAAGAATACAGGAGACAGGATTCAGAATACAGAATATAGAAGAGAAGAGCAGTGTTAAGGACATAGCTCCGTCGGGAGCTTCAGACCTTAAACCCTCAACCACAAACCCTCAACCTTCAGAGGAAAGCCCTTCCCAACAAAGGCTTATTGAAGTGAAAAACCTTAGCGTATGGTTTCCGTCAAAAAAAACATTGTTAGGAAAAGCTACAGAATATATTAAGGCAGTAGATGAAATCAGTTTTGATGTATACCAGGGTGAGACGCTTGGACTGGTAGGTGAATCGGGATGTGGAAAGACTACTGTGGGAAGAGCATTACTACGGCTGATTCAACCTATGGCAGGGAAAGTCGTGTTTAAAGGAATCGATCTGAAAGAATTTTCCGGGAAGCAACTTAAAAAATTCCGAAAAAACGTCCAGATCATTTTCCAGGACCCCTATTCTTCACTCAATCCGAAACTCACCATCGGCAGTGCGATTAGTGAATCATTGAAAGTGCACCGGCTTGTAAATAATGAAAAAGACCGAAAGAAAAAAGTGATTGAACTTTTAGAAAAAGTAAATCTGCGGGCAGAACACTTTCACCGTTTTCCCCATGAATTTTCAGGCGGCCAAAGGCAACGTATCGTTATTGCACGTGCACTTGCACTTGAACCTGAATTTATCGTTTGCGATGAGTCCGTTTCCGCGCTGGATGTTAGTGTACAGGCACAGGTGCTTAATTTATTGAATGATCTCAAAAGAGAATTTGGCTTTACTAATGTTTTTATTTCGCATGACCTTTCTGTGATCCAATATATCAGCGACCGAATTATGGTAATGAATAAAGGAAAGATTATGGAGATAGGGAATGCTGATGAAGTATACCGGAATCCTCAATCGGAATACACTCAAAAACTGATAGCCTCGATTCCAGTAGCACACTCTGGTTTTAAATAGCCGCAATTACTTCAAAGTCAACCTTCAAATCAAAAAACTGAAATCTGAAATCTTTCCCTACCTTTGCCCGCTTGAAAATCGAGCCTGAACATGATATCAAACCTGGTGCCGTAAGATCAGGTTTGTGTCGTATACCGATATATCCCTTCATTACCATCCTCTTTGGTATCATGTGGCAAGAGTTTAAAAAAGTTAAGGCTACATGCTGTGTATATTTAAATGTAAGAGTCAACTCAAATTTTCCATTAATCAATATTAAATTCCTTAAAGCCAAGGTTTATAACGGCCTTTAGAAAAGACAATTATATAGTATGAAATTATCTCAATTTAAGTTCGATTTACCACTCAACCTTATTGCTCAACACCCTGCCAAAAAAAGAGAAGACGCCCGGATGATGGTCGTCAACCGTCGTACAGGCAATATTGAAAACAAGTTTTTTAGGGATATCATGGAATATTTTGATGACAAAGATGTGTTCGTTGTGAACAACACAAAAGTTTTTCCTGCCCGTATGTATGGACGTAAGGAAAAAACCGGCGCCAAGATTGAAGTTTTTCTTTTACGTGAATTAAACAGGCCAAATCGTTTATGGGATGTAATTGTTGATCCCGCAAGAAAGATACGGGTCGGGAATAAATTATATTTTGGAGAAAATGATGAATTGGTTGCTGAGGTGATTGATAATACTACTTCGCGCGGTAGAACGATACGATTTTTGTGGGATGGGACTGATGATGAATTTCGGCAGGTTTTAGAATTATTAGGAGAAACCCCTTTGCCAAAATACATTAAACGCAAACCAGATGAAGAAGACAAAGAACGTTTCCAGACTGTTTATGCCAAACATGAGGGCGCAGTAGCTGCACCGACTGCCGGGTTGCATTTTAGTATTGAACTGATTAAGCGTTTGGAAATAAAAGGGATTCGTTTTGCTGAAGTCACATTACATACCGGCCTTGGAACCTTTCGCCCAATAGAAGTAGAAGATCTGAGTAAGCATAAGATGGATGCGGAATATTACCGTATTGAAGATACCGCATGTAATATCGTAAACAAAGCGATCCAGGGTAGCCACCGGATTTGTTCAATTGGTACAACAACAATGCGGGCTATTGAATCTTCTTATACTGCAGAAAAACTTTTAAAACCTTCAGAAGGGTGGACAAATATATTTATTCACCCACCCTATAATTTCAATGTTGCAGATGCCCTTGTAACCAATCTGCATTTACCAAAAACAAGCCTCTTAATAATGACCTGCGCCTTTGCTGGTTATGAGCTGGCTATGGAAGCTTATAAAAAAGCAATTAAAGATAAATACCGGTTTTTCAGTTATGGGGATGCCATGCTGGTGATATAGGAATTTGAACTTCTTAAAAAAAAGTCCCGTAAATGCGGGACTTTTTTTATGGCAGGTTAAATATGCTTGTATTTTCTAAATGACATCCAGATAAGTTCATTATGAATTTAAATTAAAACTCATCCCCAATGCTGAACCAGGTGATAATGCGCACAAATTAACAAGGCAGCATGAGTTACAAAGAGAATGATCCTGATGTTTGCTATTAAGAACGGAATTCTCGATTAATGGATTGCTATAGCATCAGAATTGGATATATGATCCTTCTAATCTCTAATGAATCATTTTTAAGTTAGAAAATAAAATCTCCATTTATAGCGGGCTTTTTGGAACTGGTTAAAAAAAGTTCGCAGATTTCTATTGGGGATCTTTCAATTTTAAAATTGCGCTCGGTACAAAATATCCGGGAAGAATCCAATCTGGTTTACATTACCTGTGGTACCATACACAGGGTTGTATCGGCGCAGGAAAATATTTTCCCTGTTGGTTACATTTTGCAAATCAAGGTAAATGGTCTGGCTCAATTTTCTTTTCTTACTGTTCATTCGGAAACCGAATTTTGTATCGACACGGAAATAGGCATCTAATTGTTCTGCGTTATACTTCGCTTCATCCAATACTTCCTTACCCGAAGCAATGGATGCAGCTAAATCAACCGGGGTAGCATATTTGCCCCCAATGGTGGACATGCGAAGGTCTAAGGTGAAAGCGTTACGTTCGGCTTTGCCCACTTTCCACTCACGTCCAAACAATATATTGCCAGCATAACCATTGTTATAAGTACTGTTACGTTGAACACCATCACTACCTTTATATTGAATATTGAATACGGAACCTGTTGCTAACAAATAATAACCCTTGCTCAAAAATTTTTCAATCGTTAATTCGATGCCCTTATTGCAACCTGTTCCTTTATTTACCAACCCTGCCTTCTCGGGAAAAGTAAAATCACTGCCTGCATTCAACATAGAAAATCCGGATAGTGTTTGCTCCACGGGTATATCAAATAAATCCTGGTAATAGGCTTCCGCTTTTATTCTCCAGTCAGCTGCAAAACGATTTTCAAAACCCAATACAAAATGATGAGCCTTGCTGAAATCAAGATTGCGGTTGTTACGGTCAGTACCGCTGCTATTTTGCTTTTCATATAAATAAACAGGCAGGGGTTGCAATTGACCGTGCAGCCCATAGCTGAATGTTAGGGTGTTTTTGGGATTTAACTGGTAGCTCAATGAGGCTCTTGGTTCAATGATATTGGTGGAATTAAAATTGAGACTCATACCATGCAAACCAGCGGTTACAATGAATTTATCAGTTGGTTTAAATCGAAACTGTCCGAAATATTGCCACAACATAAAATTATCATCGTAATTTCTTAATTTTTCGAACGCATCGGTTTCCGGTTTACCCTCTCTATCTCTTACTGATGTTTTCAATCCAAAGTTTTCACCTGTTAACCCGGCTCTCCATGAAAATTTTGCGGAGTTTTTTGTGTTAATAAATGTGGAGAAGCGCAAAACATTTTGTCTGTCGTCCACATCAGTTACTAACCAACGATTGCTATAGGGCGGAACTGGCAATTCAAATTGAAATACCTCAAACTCGCTGTTGGTATTACTGAAAGAAACCACTGTACGCCAATAAGATTTTTTTCCGATATCAAATGTATGTTTGGCACCGAAAAGGTAAAGATGGTTTTTGAAGTAGCTGTCCTGATCTTTGCGACTGTAAAAATCGGTGGTATCTATGTCCTTACCTATAAAATCAATAGTGTTTATCCCACCCATGCCAAAGAAGGAGAGCTTCCCTGCCTTAGACTTTCCCAATTGTATATTATATATCCAATCCTGATATTTAGGAACAGCCTCTGTGCCAACGTCTAATCCTAATGACTGCCCAATCTGAACAAATGAATAGCGATAACCAACGAGGTAGGATGCTCCATTTTTCTTTTTGTTCAAAGGGCCTTCCAGCATGGCCTCCAAACCACTGAATAAATTCAGTTGTAATGTACGCTCATGCTTTTCTTCATTGCCGGTTCTGAAATTAATATCAAATACGGCCGCAGTGGCATTACCATATTCTGCGGAAAAGGCACCAGTATAGAAGTCAGATGTTTTTAATGCATTTGTATTTAATGCTGAAACAGGTCCTCCTGTCGTGCCCAATGTTGCATAATGATTCGGGCTCGGCGAAGGTAGCCCTTCGATCCTCCACAACACACCGGCAGGTGAATTCCCCCTGACTACAATATCATTCCGACTGTCGTTATTGGAAATCACTCCTGCAAAATTGCTAACCAGCTTACTGGGATCATTCCGGCCGCCGGCATACCTGGTTACCTCTTCAATATTAAAACTTCTGGCGCTGCTTCCTGCATATTCATTGCTTACATTTCCCTTTTTAGTTCTGCTGCCCTTTACAACAACTTCAGTCATAGAAAGGATGTATTGCTCTAACTGAATATCAAGTATCACCTCTTTACCTGTTGTCACCAGCACCTCAGGAATGGAGGCTGTTTGATAACCGATTAATGAAATATTGACTTTAATCCGGCCTACTAAAACATTTTTCAAAACAAAATAACCTTTCTCATCTGCAAGAGCAGAAATGGAAGTGCCTTCAACATTTACAGAAGCTCCCGCCAGCGGTTTTTCACTTATCTTATCTGTGATTGTCCCTTTTACTGTTTGCGTTAGGGTCTGGGCGTTAGTCAATAAAGATAGCAACACCAATACGTAAAGAAATGACATCTTTTTCATTGCATTAAATTTTGTAGTACAAAAATTCACTGCAATTCAATCTTATTCATTAACATTTGTTAAGATAAATCCTGATAAATCATTTCTTAACATTTATCAATCTGGCTGAGTTATTTTTCCGGTCATCTTTTTTCTTAACCGGCTTAAATGTTCGGGAGTGATGCCAATAAATGAAGCAATCATATATTGTGGCACGCGTTGAATAATGAACGGCTGGTATTCTATTACCGACTTGTAACGTTCTTCCGGTGAAAGGGCAAGCAACCGGGTATTGTGAGATGAAATCATAATGAATAAAGTCTCTGCAATCTTTCTTCCAAATATTTCAAATACAGGGTATAAACGATACATAGCCTGCATATCATCGTATGAAAGATTAATCAATTCACAATCTTCCAGTGCATCAATATTGCCGGGTGAGGGCTGGTGAGTAAGAAAACTGTCATATTGAGACACATATTGATTTTCTTCCATAAAGCCCGTGCATATTTCTTTTCCATCCACCAGATAAAACATTCGCACCAATCCTTTATTAATAAAACTAACCTGCCTGCAAATCTCACCATTGCGTGTCAGCGACGCTCCCTTCTTTAATTGCTGAATTGTTAGTTTTTTTTGAAATTCACTCCATTCTATTTCCTGCAAGGAGGGAACTAGATTGTGGTAATAGGCTTTTATCTGTTCAAACATTTTTCAGTGAATTTCATTTAATGTTTTGTGGACAGGTTTTATAGATACTTCTACTTTTCCTACCTTGATTTGTGCGCTCTCCATCCGGTTTTATCCTTCGCTTTCATGAAGATACGAATCCATGTAAAAAAAAGGTACAGCATTCTGTAAAAGAGCTGACCCCTGTAATACACTCAAGCCTCAACAATTGATGAGCAACATGGTTATATTAGCTATAGTTATTCTCTGCTGAATCTGAAAACATATGTCCTGCCTGTCAGGTATATATAGGCTTTGAACTTGTTTGTACTTGTAAAAACGATTTCATCAAAATATTCGGATCTTACCTCCCGGGTTTGAAAGTCAATAGCAGTAATACTAAGGGATCGCACATTGCGGTCATCACATTGACGGTTACCGTTATTATCAGTATTACAATTTCCGGCAATGTTGTGGCGACGCATATCCCAGCTTCCCTGGTACAAACCACCGAATCGATCGGTATACTCCAATTTTCCGGGTGAAATAAAAATAAATCTTCCCTCTGTAAATGGCAAAGAGGAATTCCCAAATCCGATCCGGTCAACATCATCAAGTCGCCAGCTGCCTTCAATCCGATCTTCATAGTTTTTAAAAGCATCCTTACTGCATCCTGAAACAAGAAGGAATGTGAGTGGAATCATTACCAGAATGTAAATTTTTTTCATATGCTTTTGTTTTCAATGTAACCACAAAGTATATGCCTCCTGACAGGATTGTAAATTGATTAACTTAAAATTCTACAAAAACTGGAAAAGGCAGTTGCCAATCATTCATTCTTCAAGGAGGTTTCCATCATCAATAAAAATTATCTTTGATTTATAATTCTAAGTATGAAATATCTAATAAGTGTATTGATAATTCTGAACATCTCAATTAATAGTCAATCGCAAAAAGTGATCCCCTTGTATAGGGACACTATTCCAAATGCCAGGGTTACAGCAAATGCTGAAAACTCTGATACAGATCAGAAAGGAATAGTAAGGATCCGCAAGGTTAGTAGACCCACCCTTACCATCTACTTACCCCCAAAAGAAAATGCTACTGGTGCGTCTGTTATAATTTGCCCGGGAGGAGGTTACCGGATTCTCTCTTCAAGTCACGAAGGGCATGATGTTGCTAAACGCTTTATTGAAATGGGGATTGCAGCCTTTGTATTAAAATACCGGATCCCTGATGATGAAACCATGGTAAATAAAGAAATTGGTCCCCTGCAGGATGCACAACGCGCGATACAAATGGTAAGGGAAAATGCAAAAACATTCCGTATTGATAAAAATAAAATCGGCATCATGGGGTTCTCTGCCGGCGCTCATCTTGCTTCAACCGCAGGTACACATTATGGAAAAGCCACCATTCAAAATAAAAACAAGACCAGCTTGCGACCAGATTTTATGATACTGGTTTATCCTGTAATCAGCTTTCAAGATAGCATTGGTCATTCGGGAAGCCGTGACCAACTGCTTGGAAAAAATCCTTCGGCAGAAAAGATTGCTCAATTTTCCAATCAAACGCAGGTAACTCCGAATACCCCTCCTACTTTTCTAGTTCATGCTAAAGACGACCATGTAAAAGTTGAAAATTCAATGGTATTTGCAGAAGCCCTCAAAAGAAATAATGTACCATACAGAATCTATTTATATGAGAAAGGGGGGCATGGATACGGGATGATAAATCCTACGAGTGACGTAAAATGGATGGACATTGTTCAACAATGGATGCAGGAAAAGGATTGGTTGAAAAAGAAGAAGTAATTATGAAATTGACAATAGGCTTTTCACCCTGTCCCAATGATACCTTCATTTTTGACGCCTTCGTGAATAAAAAAATAGACACAGGTAACCTGGATGTAGAAGTTTTTCTTGAAGACGTTCAAACTCTAAATGAATGGGCGATAGAAGGCAGGCTCGATGTAACAAAGATCAGTTATGGCGCTCTTCCATTGGTTTTGAAAGATTATATTTTATTGAATTCGGGAGGTGCTTTGGGAAAAGGAGTAGGACCACTTTTGATATCCAAAAACGAAGTACGAAATACGAATGATATTAATGAAATGCATATTGCGATCCCGGGAGCAAACACTACCGCACATATGCTTTTTTCTTTGGCCTTTCCAAATGCAAGGAATAAACATTTTACAATCTTTTCTGCGATTGAGAATGCCGTGTTGAATCAGGAAGCAGATGCAGGTGTGATCATTCATGAAAATCGGTTCACTTATTTGCAAAAAGGTTTATTAAAAGTTATGGATCTTGGCCAATACTGGGAACAACAAACTGGATTGCCAATACCGCTGGGTGGAATTGTTTCTAACAGAAAATTTGATACCCATTTTAATAATATCATTAACGATCTTATCCGCAAAAGCATTGAATATGCTTATAAAAATTATCCCGTTGTATCAGAATATGTGAAACAACATTCACAGGAAATGGATGAAACAGTGATGCGTCAACATATCGATCTCTATGTAAATGATTACTCACTTGATCTAGGAGTAGATGGGAAAAAAGCGGTGAATACATTTTTAAGAATTTATGCAGAGATAAATGATCAAATCGTTGACGATGCTACTGTTTTTTTAACTTCTGAAAAATAAAATGTTACCAACTAAATCAAGTTTACATTTTATGATTGGTGCCAAATGCAACCGAATTACCTGCCAAAATAATTTCCTATTTTGCTAAAGCATTTTTCAATCCCTTACTGTACACTTCAAGACACCGCTTCCTGGCAAACTCGTGTTCTACGAGCGGCTTAGGATAGGTAAACTCTTCAAATTCAGGTACCCAACGACGTATATATTCAAGTTGCGGATCAAACTTTTTTGTTTGCGTATAAGGATTAAATATTCGGAAATACGGCGCCGCATCACAACCACTCCCTGCCGCCCATTGCCAGCCGCCGTTATTAGAAGCAAGGTCAAAATCAAGAAGTTTTTGTGCAAAATAGGATTCACCCCATCTCCAATCGATCAGTACATGCTTGCTCAGGAAGGATGCTACAACCATTCGTACCCGATTGTGCATAAACCCTGTCGCGTTTAGCTCCCGCATGCCGGCATCGACAATCGGATACCCGGTGCTACCCTCACACCATCGAGTAAATTCCTCTTCATTATTGCGCCATTCTATCAATTCGTATTGCTGTTTAAATGCTCTGCCCTTCCCTACTTTTGGAAAATGCCAAAGTATCATCTGGTAAAAATCTCGCCATATCAGTTCATTCAGAAAAGTTTCGTTGAGCGGAAGAGACTGTTGTACCAGTGCCCGAATACTAACGGTACCAAACCGCAGATGGACGCCTAATTTGGAGGTCCCATTAGCCGCAGGATAATCCCTTTGTTGTGTATACTTGGAAATCAATTCTTCCTGCAACATCCTGGAAGGAAATGGAGAAGAATCAACTTCAAAGCCCATTGACTGCAGGGTAGGAATGGAAACTGGCTCCTGCTTATAAAAATTACCACCATATTTTTCCGATGGATAGGATTTGTAAGAAAATTCATTCAGCACATTTTTCCATCTTTTACTATAGGGAGTAAAAACGGAATAAGGCATACCATTATCTTTAATGATTTCTTTTTTTTCAAATATCACATGGTCCTTATAGGTCCGAAACGATGCGTTGGCACCATGCAAAATCTTCTCGATAGAAGAATCTCTTTCCGTTGCATAAGGCTCATAATCGTGATTAGTAAAAACGGTATCAATATGATATTTTAAATGCAACTCTTTGAATACCTGCTCCGGAAATCCATAGTATACTTCTAAAGAAGTTCCTGTTTTCATTAACTCTTGCTGAATTTCTGTGATGGCAGCGTGGATGAAGGCCACCCTCCTGTCTTTCTTATCATCCAGCTTATCCAGGATATGCCTGTCGAATATAAAGATGGGAAGAACGGGCTTATTATATTTCAGGGCATGGTACAATGCAGCATTATCAAACAGGCGACAATCTCTCCTGAACCAGAAAATATTTACGCCCGGTTTCACGATTATAGTACAATTAAAAAGAAAAATGGTTCAGGGCAGTATTGAATAAATTTCTGTGATTGTTGTATTTGTATAATTCCGATCGCGTAATTCTTTTACCCACCGGATGCCCGAGATAGCATTCGTTAAAAATAATTCTTCTGCGACGAGAAGATCGGCGATTTCAAGAGGCTTTTCCTGAACTGAATACCCATGTTGCGGCAACAATTGAAGCAGGTGCCTGCGCATCACTCCTGCGATGCATCCTTCCGATATGGGTGGTGTACAAATAGTTTTATTCTGCAACCAGAAGACATTCGCAATGCTGGCATCACAAATTCTTTCATGGTTATTCAGAATCAGGCAATCGTTAAGTTTATTTTCCTTTGCGAACATTGCCCCCATGGAATATACCAGGTAATTGTTTGATTTGATACTTGAAAATCCATCACATGATTTCCTTGCCTCTTTATAAATATCTACTACCAGCCCATTTGTATTAAGATGAAAATAATTTTCAGCTAATTCCCACGCCTCGATGATAAAATCAGGGGAATGATCAACTGGATCATACAACCCGCCATTTTTACGGAAAATATTGAGCCTGATACGGGCAGCTTTTCTCAGATTGTTTTTTAAGCACAACAAACGAATCTGTTCTTTTAAAAAATCGATTGTAAAATGTGCAGGAATAATAAATTTCATCAACTGTAATGAAGCAAAAAATCTTTCAAAATGAAAAGCTTCCAACGATATTTCTCCATCCACCATTTTCATAGTTTCAAAAAAGCCATCTCCATAGCGCAATCCCCTGTTTCCTGAGCCAACAAGAGGCATGTCTTCATGAAAAATTTTTCCATTATAATTGATGAAATGGGGCATGCGTTACATTGTATGTAATGGTACAATAAAAAAGCCCTGTACGATCAGGGCTTTGATGGTTGAAGTCTTATTTTACAAACCCTCGAAGAGCCAGGTTTGGATGAAACAATATATTGCGGTCGGAGTACACTACGGTTGTTCGATGATTCCGTTTTTTACAGCATACATCACCAGTCCAGCCATCGATTTTGCACCGGTTTTTGTTTTTAATTTATCCCGGATAGCTTCGACCGTTCGTGGACTGATCTCAACGATATCTGCGATCTCTTTGGTAGTTTTTTCCTCGCACATGAGTTTCAATACACGCATTTCTTTTTCCGACAGATCGGCTTCCTGGTGATGAATACCATCAGAGCGTTTGGTTCGAAGTCCGGTTAGCAATGCTTTATTGGTTAATTCATTGAAGTAAAATTCCTGATCGTGGCAAGTTCTAATGGCCTGGTAAATCGTTTCTGAATCAGAGTTTTTTGTGAGATATGAATTAGCTCCTATTTCCATAAGTTTAGAGATCATGGAATGATCATTGTGCATAGACAAAATTATAACCTTCGCTTCAGGCCTGAGTTTACGGATCTCTGGAAGGGTTTGAATACCATCCATTATTGGCATCTGGATATCCAATAAAATCACATCGGGTTCAATGTGTCGAAGCAAGTGGACCAGCTGCATGCCATTATCGGCCTCAGCAATCAGTTCAATATCTTTGTGAGAAGATAAGGCAGTTTTTACGCCGGCACGAAATAACGCGTGATCATCGGCAATAGCAACCTTAATGGGTCTTTCATCGGTATTTTTCATGAGGATGTATTTAATTCACAACTTTTAAAAGTTAGAATTTGCTCAAAATGCGAAATTTTTGTGACAAATACTATAGCACTATTACGAAATTATACTATTTCAGAATATTTCTTCTACATTGTTATGAAGTGTAAGTACCAATCCCTATGGGAATACTCCGCTGCATAATGAAGTTGATCTACGAATATTCCAGTAAATACCGAACAATTTAAATAGGGCAAATCTGCTCTTGTCCACATAGTTATTAACAAATACTTTTGAAATAGAAGTTGATTGACGAAGATTAGCAACCTCAAAAACATCCAATGTCCTGTAAACCGTCCAGTAAAAGAATTTCCAATATCTATGAAGGGTAAAGTCCAATGTCAGTCAACTTTTCTTTTTCCTGTTTTAAAATAATTGAATTCCGTCCTTTGAAAACCTAGCCCAACTATCCTATACCGTGCAGTTGCCGGTAATGTATCCCAACTCTTTGAAAATTAGCAATCATTGGCCTTATCTCTGAAACTAATCCTTTCCTATGAATGTGCAAACCAATTAGTTAAGACCTGTGAAGTTTGAAAATTTTGTGCCTGCTTTTTTTATCCTGTAAAACGGGACGGTAAAAAGGCAGGCATTTTTTTTTACTTGATCCTCGATCTGAGATATTAAGGTTTGAATTCACCCACAAGGTTAGTTTCAAAGATTACATCCTTTTCAATTATGAAATAAAGAACAACTACTTTTTCATAGTAGTATCCGCGGCACGGAGGGACGTATCAAGGGGAACAGTGGCTGTATCAGACGGTGTAACAGTAGATGGGATCCTAATCGAATCATCACTCGTTTCTGTGGTATCACTATTATCATTGCAGGCAGTAATAATTGCTGTGACCGTTAAAATGGCAAGTAATTTTTTCATTTTCATTGCTTTTTAAACGTGCCAAAGATAATGCTTTCAACAAAGGATCATTTTTTTCTGAAAAAAATTCTGATAGGCACTCCAGTAAAATTGAAATGCTGGCGCAATTGGTTCTCGAGATAGTTTTTATATGGCTCCTTTACTTCTTCAGGATAATTACAAAAAAATGCAAATGAAGGAACATGAGTAGGTAATTGGGTCACAAATTTAATCCGGATAGGATTACCTCTTACAACAGGTGGGTGATATGCTTCAATCGATTTCAGCATCAGATCGTTCAACAAAGAAGTTGTAACTTTTTGTTGTTTGTTATTGTATACTTCCAGGGCCACTTCAATTACTTTGAATATCCTTGTTTTTTCGGTTGCAGAAATAAACAGCACAGGAACATCTGTAAAAGGGGCTATTCGTTTTTTTAATTCTTTTTCATAATCACGTGCAGTATTCGTTTCCTTCTCGGCGAGATCCCATTTATTAACCAGTAAAACGATCCCTTTTCCTTTTTTTGAAGCAAGACCAAAAATGTTCAGATCCTGGGCAGTAATTCCCTTAGAGGCATCAATTACTAATAAACACACATCCGCTTCATCCATTGCTTTTATCGCACGTATGACCGAATAAAATTCAAGATCTTCATGCACTTTGGTTTTTCGGCGTATTCCGGCTGTGTCAATTAGAACAAATTCCTTTTGAAATAAATTATAGTGAGTGTGAATCGTATCCCTTGTAGTTCCTGCAATATCACTTACAATAGTTCTTTCCTGGCCAACCAATGCATTTAATAAAGAAGACTTTCCAACATTCGGTTGGCCCATGATGGCAAATTTCGGAATAGAATCATCCAATTCTTTCGCGGAATCATCCTCGATTAAAGAAACAAGTTTATCAAGTAACTCCCCGCTCCCACTGCCGGTCATTGAAGAAATGAAGAAGATATCATCAAATCCCAACCCATAAAATTCGGTAGCTTCCAGTAACCTGTTATGATTATCTACTTTGTTCACTGCGAGTAATACCGGTTTTGAGGAGCGACGCAATACATCAGCCATCGCTTCATCCAGATCTGCGATACCCGTCGCAGCGTCAACCATAAATATCAGTGCATTTGCTTCTTCTACTGCAATCAGAACCTGCTTTTTGATCTCTTTTTCAAAAACATCCTGACTCTGCGGAACAAAGCCACCGGTATCTACAACGTTGAAAGATTTACCTATCCATTCGGCAACACCGTACTGCCGATCCCTTGTTACACCACTTACATCGTCTACTATAGCTTTACGCTGTTCGAGTAAACGATTGAAAAAAGTGCTTTTCCCCACATTTGGCCTTCCAACTATTGCAACAGTAAATCCTGACATTATTATTTATTTGTGTACGGGAATTAACCCTATCAATGATACCCGTACTCTTTCAACATAAAATCATTATCACGCCATTTCGGGCGAACCTTTACAAACAATTCAAGGAAAATTTTTTGACCTACAAATTGTTCAATATCCTTTCTTGCCTCTGTTCCAAGCTCCCGTATCATTTTACCGCCTTCTCCAAGTAGTATCCCTTTTTGGGTTTCGCGCTGAACGATGATATCCGCAACTACTTTAATGAGGGTAGATTTTTGTTTGAATTCATGAACGATTACTGTTGTATGGTATGGAATCTCTTCTTTATATAAATTAAATATTTTTTCCCTGATCATTTCTCCTACAAAAAAACGAGTTGGCAAATCAGTCATCTCATCTTCTGCAAAAAAAGGTTCTCCTTCAGGAAGGTATTTTATAATAGCCTGTTTCAGGTCCTCAATCTTTAATCCCTTTAACGCAGATATACTTATTATCTCCTTATAATATTTTTTTTCGCCAAAGAAAACAGAGGCTTGGTCCATTTTACTTTTATCTGCTGCGTCCAATTTATTAATTACAAGAATCGCAGGAATTTTTAACTGAAGGGATTCAAAGACCGCATGCACATCCTCCCGGTTTTCATTGATATCCACCAGCAATAATGCAAGGTCAGCATCTTCAATAGCTGATTTAACAGCATGCATCATTTTTTCATGCAATTTGTATTTGGGTTCAATGATTCCCGGCGTATCAGAAAAAATAACCTGGTAATCTTTTTCAGTAATAATTCCTTTGATCCGGTGTCGGGTTGTTTGCACTTTAGGCGAAACAATAGCTAGCTTCTCTCCCATCAATGCATTGAGAAGAGTGCTTTTGCCTGCATTAGGCCTGCCAAAAATGCTAACGAAACCAGATTTCATTTTTTAAATAACAAAATCAATTAATGAGAAAAGCCCGCATCAGGCGGGCTTTTCTATGTTGCGAAGGGGAGGATCGAACTCCCGACCTTCGGGTTATGAGCCCGACGAGCTACCGCTGCTCTACTTCGCGATGTGGGGAGCAAAGGTAAGGGTTGATGACTTTCTATCCAAACACAAAAATGAAAAAGCAGGAATTAATTCCTGCTCTTCACCAATTCTAAATTTGAATTAGCTTTTTTTACTGACGCTGCTGGCTCCATTTGATTTTAAATCCCTGATCACACCACTCCCTTTATAATATACACCACTCGCACCTGATGCCTGGGCGCTTAATTCTTTGTTAACCGTTACTTTTATATCTGATGCTCCACTTGCTTTTGCTGAACAATTATCCGTTTGCATGTCATAACCTTTAAATTCACTAGCCCCGCTCGCCTCGACCTTTAAATTTGTTGCAGAACCTGTTACTGACATATCGGAAGCCCCATTCAAATCAATAGTGAGGGAGTTTACCTCGATGGCGCCTTCAAAATCGCTCGCACCTGACATAATAATATTCAGTTCATTGGTTTTAATAATTCCGGTAACACGTACATCACTCGCACCAGAAGCGGTCAGTTTATCCAATGATTTAAAAGAAATATATGCTCTTAATTTCTTATCTCCCCTGGTCCATTTTGAAGGATTATCAAACCAGATTTTCAAAACACCATTTTCAACTTCTGCTTTAATCCTCTGCCTGTCCTCTGCTCTTGCAGCACTAACCGCCACTACTTCACTATTGGATTGACTCAGATATAAATCGATCGCATCTGAGACTTTTATCGCATGAAAACCATTCACACTCCGAACTTCCGCATTTGGATCGTTAATTTCTTTTGTCTGAGAAAAAGTAACCACTGAACTCACACAAACAACCAGGCATAAAAACATTATTTTCATAACTATACGTATTTACTGATTGGCTAACCCTTCTTTGAAACAATACCACCACTGCTGGTTTTGATGTTTTTGATAACTCCCTGGCCTTTGTAATTTACATAACCGCCACTGCTGGCTTCAACAGATAGTTCCTTATTTACAGTAACCTGTATACCACCACCACTACTTGCATCCACATTACAATTTTCAACAGTAAGCTCATAACCACGAAAGATACTACCACTGCTGCCATCAACTGTGAGGTCAGTAACGGAACCAGAAAGATTAATCACTGCTCCACTACTTTGATCAACCTTCAGAGTAGAAACATCGATATTTCCTTTGACGACCGCCCCGCTGGACACATCTACATCTAGTTTAGAACTTTTTACCGTTCCTTCAATGTTAATACTTGCCCCCGCTGATGCATCCATACCATCGATGCTGATAACCGAAACATAAGCTTTCAGTTTTTTGTTATCATTATATCTCCAGAACTTCCAGGAATCATTATCATAATATATTTTTAAGACTCCATTTTCGACAACCGTTTTTATTTTGTTCCGATCCTCCTCTGTACTAGCGCTCACAGCAACTGCCTCCGTACGACTTTGATTTAACATCAATTGAATGCCGGTGGATACTTTAATGGCGTGAAAACCTTTTACTTCCCGGGATTCTACATTAGGATCGTTTACTTCCTTCTGAGCCATTAAAATTGAGGAGAATAAAAGAACAACTGGGAATAATTTAAGAAACTTCATGATTTTTTTTTTAAAGACAGTTCTATAAAATAAATGTTGCATGGGTAGATCATAGCTGATGGCTCATGGTTTGTACATTTTCATCATATAATTACCAGTTTGGACTGGTTTGATCAAAAGGTTCAAAAATGGAGCAATGAACTATTATAGTCTGACGAATAGCCTAGGAAAATGTTACACGTTAATAAAAAAAATTGCCATTATCTTTGTGCTCTTCGCAATTAAAACGGCGAGATGTTTTTCAGATTCCCGGGGTGCTTCCTGTTTAAGTTTACAATTTACCTAAAAACAGGCGGCTGAGATAAGACCCGTTGAACCTGACCAGGGTAATGCCTGCGCAGGGAAGGTAGTACAGCTTTATTCTACACTTCACTTTCGCAGCATTTCACTTAAATCATTTTTTCAATTAAACCATTTGTAATGAAAAAAATGCTTTTTGGGATTTGCTACTTTTTGTTAACCCACGCAGTGATTGCACAAAACCTGCAGGGTAAAGTAACGGATGCCACAACTGATGCAGTAATACCATCGGCTACCATTGAACTTGACAACTCCAGATTTCTAATTAGTAACGACTTAGGGGAATTTGAATTCAAAAAAATCAAACCCAGAAAGTATACTATCAGGATTTCGGCTATAGGTTTTCGCACTTATGAAGCAACTGTTGAACCTTCTTTACAGAGAACCGATTTTAAACTAAAAAGGATCAACCTTTTTATGCAGCCTGTTGAGGTAACAGCGATTCGTGCAAGTGAAAAAGCACCTTTTACGAAAACGAATATTTCAAAAAAAGAAATAGAAAAAATAAATCTTGGAGCGGATCTCCCATTTATTTTAAACCAGACTCCTTCTGTAATTGTAAGTTCAGACGCGGGAAATGGGGTTGGGTACACGGGTATTCGCATTCGAGGGAGTGATGCTACCCGAATCAATATGACAATTAACGGGATTCCTTTTAATGATGCAGAATCGCAGGGTTTGTTTTTTGTCAACCTTCCCGATCTGGCTTCATCAGTAAATAATATTCAGGTGCAACGTGGAGTGGGTACCTCATCCAACGGGGCCGGCGCATTTGGTGCCACCATTAATTTGAGCACGAATGAAGTGAATCCTGAACCCTACGGAGAAATCAATAACAGTTATGGCTCCTTCAATACCTGGAAACATACTATTAAATTAGGAAGCGGCTTAATTAATAATCATTTTACCGTAGACGCCCGTTTATCCAAAATTTCTAGCGATGGATTTATCGACCGGGCGGCAACGGCTTTGCAATCCTTTTATCTTTCTGGCGCATATTTAAATGATAAAACTTCTATCAGGATAAATATATTATCAGGAAAAGAAAAGACCTACCAGGCATGGTACGGCATTTTAGAATCTGATTTAAAAAACAATCGTACAATAAATTATGCCGGAACTGAAAAGCAAACTGAACCTTATAAAGATGAAACTGATAATTACAGGCAGGATCATTATCAATTATTCGTTAACCATCAATTCAATAAAAAAATAACTTTTAACACGGCCGTCTTTTTTACGCAGGGAAAAGGATATTATGAGCAATACAAAGCGGAACAGGCTTTTACAGATTATGGGTTGCCTGATTTTATTTATTCCAATGATACCATTTTGAAAACGGACCTGATACGCCGGTTATGGTTAGATAATAATTTTTATGGCCAGGTTGCGGCCGTTCATTATAAAACTTCGAATGATCAGCTCACCATTGGTAGTGGATGGAACCGATACGATGGAAATCATCATGGCCATATAATATGGGCGGGTACAGGTATCCCCGATAATTATAGTTGGTATGATCTGGATGCATCTAAGACCGATATCAATGTATATTCAAAATATCAACGAAAAATTTCCGGGAAACTAGAGGCATTTGCGGATGTTCAATACAGAAAAGTACTTTACGATATTGATGGCTTCAGAAACAATCCCACTTTGAAATTGCGTAACAAGTACCATTTTTTAAATCCAAAGGTCGGAATTACATACAGTAGCAATAATTATCAATGGTACGCTTCTTATTCGGTTGGAAATAAAGAACCCAACCGGGATGATTTCGAGGCCAGCCAGCAACAGCAGCCTGTTCCAGAACGATTGCATGACATTGAATTGGGTATGGAAAAGAAAAACGCTTCCTATAATTGGGGTGCAACTGTGTATTATATGAAGTACAAAGATCAATTGGTGTTAACCGGAAAAGTGAATGATGTTGGCGCTTACGCAAGAACTAATATTCCAGATAGTTACCGGTTCGGAATTGAGCTACAAGCGCGGACAAACATTACTGAATGGCTTGAAGCCTCTGGAAATATTACATGGAGCCGTAACCGAATTCAAAATTTCACTGAATACTATGATGATTATGATAATGGCGGACAAAAATCCATCGCTCATAGCTCCACTGAAATTTCTTTTTCTCCTTCGGTTATTGGATCAGGGAAACTGACTATTATTCCTTTAAAAAATGCAGAGATCAGTTTTCTGAATAAATATGTAAGCCGGCAGTATCTCGATAACACATCCAATAAACAACGTAGTTTACAACCATACTTTATACAGGATGCCAGATTCCAATATACTTTGAAACAGGTGATTTTCAAGGAAACCAATCTTGTGTTACTTATCAATAATTTTCTGAATAGAAAATATGAGCCAAATGGATATACTTTTAGCTATTTGACTGGCGGAACGGTAACAACAGAAAATTATTTTTACCCAATGGCTGGGATAAATCTGATGGTAGCTGTAAATATCAAGTTATAATTACCGACCCAACTTTGATGATCATATAATACACAATTCTTGTTCGTTATAATAAAGACAAATTCCTGTAATTTCCCATTGAATTGAAAATTATGCGAAAGCTTATTATTTGCCTTTTAGTATTATCATCCTACACTCTACCGGCTCAAAAAGTATTTATTACTATTTCCATCAATGCCCCTGGGCACCAAGGAGGTCCCGTTCGGGTTCAATTACGCAAACCACTTTCGATACATACATCCTACCGGTTGTATAATGAAAAAACACGAAAAGTCATACCTGCCCAATTACTGGATAGCCTGACACTCATATTTATGATGGAAGAAAAAATGCCCGTTGGCACTCATACTTATTTATTAGAAGCTGGCAAGAAAAGTAATAATATATCGATGATTTTGATTAATAAAAAAGAAAATGGATTGTTAGTTCGTATAAAAAACAAACCCGTTTTCTTTTATCATATAAAAGAAGCCATGCCACCTGCAGATAGCCCAGCTTATTATAAAAGAAGCGGCTTTATCCATCCATTATATTCACCTTCGGGAAAAATTTTAACTGATGATTTTCCCATCGGCCATGTTCATCAGCACGGAATTTTTATGGCCTGGACAAATACCACATTCAGGAAATCTGCTGTAGACTTTTGGAACCAGCATTCGAAAAAAGGGACCGTTGAACATGTACAGGTATTGAAAATGATTCAAGGCCCTGTGGTTTCACAAATACAAACCAGCCTTCGCCATAAAAGTGTTGAATTTGGAGAAGTGCTTAAAGAAAAATGGACGATCACCATCTATCCTTCAGAAGATTATTTCTTATTCGATCTCGAATCAGAACAACAGAACACTACAAAGGATACTCTTTTTTTAAATTCTTATCATTATGGAGGACTTGCCTTTAGGGGTAGCCGTCAATGGAACTCAGAGGATTCGAAAAATTATACTGGCGCCTGGAATATTCTGACAAGTGAAGCTAAAAGAGATTCCAGTGCCAATGGCACACATGCGAGATGGGTAGATTCGTGGGGAAGAATCGATAATGGAGTAGCCGGGGCAACCATATTCAATCATCCCTCCAACTTCAGGTATCCGCAATCGATCAGAGTACATCCTTCTATGCCATACTGGGCTTATGCGCCCGTAGCAGATGGTGCGTTTTTTATTGCACCCGGTGATTGGTATCGTTCAAAATTCAGGTATTATATTCATGATGAACAAGCTTTGCCAGAGGTTATTGAAAAGCTATACAATGTATGGGCAAATCCTGTTTCCGCAACGGTGACCTATAAATGATGATTTTCATTTTACATTCCCATATTTTTCCTGCCAGGCTAACATACCACCTGTAAGATTTTTTGTATTTCTAAATCCGATTGATTCCAGTATCAGGCAAGCCTGGCCGCTTCTATTACCACTTCTGCAATAACATACCACTTCCTCTTCCTTCAGGTTTTCCAATTCATCTATCTGCAGAGATTGAATTTGCCCCAAAGGGATTAATACTCCACCGATGTTAAATTCTGCATTTTCATCCGGCTCTCGCACATCAACAAGATTTATTTTTTCACCTGAATGGATGCGGTTTTTTATTTGGTCAATAGTGATATTTTGCATGAAGTTATTTTTAGTATTGATTGGTAGACAGACTGTCGGATGATTGCTTTTGCAAGGTTGAATCTATCTCCCTTACGGGTTTCAAGACACTAAGCCATAAATCAATGGATTGACCCTGACGAATGCGATTGATACGACGATCCTCTGTAAATCTTTGCGGGCTTTGGCGATATACAAATGCATTTGTAGAATCCCGGACATCCGGGTCAAACACCGGAGCACCTAAATTTAAACCATTGGCTTCAAGATAGGCTTTTGCATCTGAGAAAGTCAATCCAAACATATCGGGTACGCTGAACTGATCCTGGCCTAAACCGCTGCCAAGTACAAGTATAATTCCACTCCCCATCCTTATTTTTGTTCCTGGCTTTATCCTCTCATTATTGAATTGTTGTTCCAAAACAGCATTTTTTGCAAAATCAGGCTTAAATACCGTATCCTCAAGTCTTAATCCATATTGCCGCAATACCATTTCAGCATTGCGAAAACTCATTCCTTCCATGTTCGGCATATCAATGGTAGGTGCTACTGCCCGACTAATCGTAAGGTAGACGGTGCGATTCTCCTTAACTACTGCGTCCGCTTCTGGAAATTGTCGCATTACAGAAAGTGGGGCCACAGTATCAACAAAAACTGAATCCTGTATTTCAGTATCAAATCCTTTCTCATCTAATATCTTTTGCGCCTCTGCTAAAGATTTTCCTGTAATGGAGGGGATCGTTAGCGTTTTTCCATGTTTTGTGACAAAGCCCAGTGACCATAAGAAAAGAAACAATAAAATAAAGATTATTGCAATAGCAAGAAGAATATGAACCCAAAGTGGCTTACCTCTAATGACTTTCAACATATAACACGAATTAACGCTAATTAAAACGAATGAACCCTAATGAATGAATATAAATGTTCCGGAATTCTTTTGCATGTATCAGTGAGAATTTTTTCTCGCCAGCGCATCCTCAATAAGAGCCGAATAGAATTTTTTTAGGGTCCAGCCCATTACCTGAACTTGTTGTGGTACAATGCTCGCTTCACTTTGTCCGGGCACCGTATTGATTTCCAGAATATACGGTTGTTGTTTGGTTTCATTATATATAAAATCAATCCTTACCACTCCGCGGCAATTGAATGTCTCATATACTTTTTTAGCGGTCACCCTGATTTTTTCAGCAATGGATTCATCTACATTCGCAGGTGTGGTTTCCTCACTCATTCCTCCGTACTTGGCTTCATAATCGAAAAACTCTTTTTTTGACCTTACCTCCGTAATAGGTAACACAATAATTCCGTCAATCGATTTAAATACTCCCACAGTAAATTCCCGGCCGGAAATAAATTCTTCGATCAGCACCTGGTCATCTTCTTTAAAAGCTTTTTCAATGGCGGAAAGCAATTCAGATGCGACATTTACCTTGCTCATTCCAATACTCGAGCCACCATTATTGGGCTTTACAAATACCGGCAATTGTATATTCTTAAGGACATGTTCAACACTTACAGGCATATTTTTAAAAAGGTGGATGGATTTGGCCACGCAAATTTGTGCAAATGCAGCCACAGCAACGGTATATCTTTTATTAAAAGTTAGGGCTGAGGTTGCAGCATCACAAGAAGTATAGGGTAAATTGATCAAATCAAAATAGCCCTGCAACTTTCCATCTTCTCCCGGAGTGCCATGAATCCCAATCAGAACGGCATTAAAATTAATCTTTCGATTTTCAATAGTTAAGGAAAAATCATTTTTATCTATTTGAATCTTCTGCCCTTTGTGATTGTGAAACCAGCCTTCAGGAGTTATGTCGATTTTGTAAACAGTGAATTTGTCACTATCGAGATTTTTTTCGATAGTCTCGGCACTTTTATAAGAAATTACTGATTCACCGGAATATCCACCTGTTACAAAAGCTATGGTTGGAAGACCCATAAAAGATGATTGATTAAAAATTGATCAAATATCTATTTTAAAAATAAACTGAGAAAACTATTTTCAATTACTGGGCTGATCGTTGCGGCCTGACCAAGTAAATCACCCCCGGAATCATTCCTCCGTTTAACTTCTATGAAAATTTAATTCGATTTTATGGTTCGCTGGAGAATCGGCTATATTGTAAAAAGAAAGGTGAAGGTCGTTATCCCTTCACCTCTAAAGTGCGGGAGTTAAACCTGTCAATAATATGTAGGATCGCATTTAAGTATAGTAGTCAAATAAAAGGGTGTTACTATTCCCGGATAATTCCTAATCAGATACCAGGAATGATTATAATCAAATATGTAATTTTTCTTTTTTTACAAGCAATTCGGCAACGGTTTCTTTATACATTTCATCAGGAACACAGCAATCTACAGGACATACAGCCGCACACTGAGGTTCTTCATGAAAGCCCTGGCATTCTGTACATTTATTAGGAGTAATATAATAAATATCCACTGCAACAGGAGAAAGGCGCTGGTCAGCGTCAACAACAGTACCATCTACCAAAGTAAAAGAGCCCTTTACGGAAGTGCCATCTGAAATTGACCACTCTACCCCACCTTCATATATCGCATTGTTAGGACACTCTGGTTCACAGGCACCACAATTAATACATTCTTCAGTGATTTTAATAGCCATGTTTTTTCAATTTTTAATGGGTTGATTACAGTTAATTTGCACGACAAATATAAGGGGGAATGCATTTACAACAACGACTAGATTTATTGGAAAAGCTGGGTAAGTATATTTCAACAGAAAGTGAGAGCTGGCAGAATGCAATTGAAACTGCCCACCGCGAAAATGCCTGGTTCACACCCGAATTTATAAAGCTTGCCCTCAATAATATTTCTACAGAATTTTTGCAACCTGGTAAACTTGAAGAATGGGTTAAAAAATATCACATTCCGGATAATGTTGATCAAAAAAATGTAGGCGTTGTCATGGCTGGCAATATACCTCTTGTCGGCTTCCATGATTTTTTATCCGTATTTGTATCAGGCCACAAACAAACCCTTAAACCATCGTCAAAGGACGAGATTCTCATCAGACACCTTGTTAACAAAATGTATTCATGGGATAGTAGCGTGCATGATTATGTTGTGTTTGGAGATATGTTAAAAGGATGTGATGCGTATATTGCTACTGGCAGTAATAACTCAACCAGGTACTTTGAATTCTATTTTAAGAAATATCCGCATATAATCCGGCATAACAGGACTTCCGTTGCAATTCTTACCGGAAATGAAACCCTGGAAGATCTTTTAAAACTGGCTGATGATGTATACCAATATTACGGACTGGGCTGTAGGAATGTGACCAAATTGTACGTCCCCGGGGAATATGACTTTGTTCCAATGCTTGAAGCATTTAAAAAATACGATCATCTGGCTGATCATAATAAATATAAAAACAACTATGATTATCAGTTAACCCTTTTAATTATGAATAAGCAATATTATATGACGAATGGATCTATTATTCTTCACGAACACAAATCTGATTTCTCTGCAATAAGTCGGTTGAATTATGAGTTTTACAGTAATCGTGAAGAAGTTCTTCATTCGCTATCTGAAAATAAAAACATCCAATGCATTTTAGGTAACAATGAGTTGCCCTTTGGGAGCGCGCAACACCCGGGGTTAAACAACTATGCTGATGGGATAGATACTATGCTATTTTTGCGCACTTTATGAAAACTTGTCAAAATTTGGTTTCAGGTTTTCATATTTGTCATGAAATGGAACCATGATGCGCCGAATTCATTAAATTCGTGTAGGAAGTACGAAGGCTTTAGTAAATTATATGTTAAACTGAATTTGCGGTAAAGCCCTGTCACATTTTGTCTCGTTTATTTGCATGGAGTAGGCATGTAATTTGAAACAATAATCCGATTAAACTTTTACAAAATATGAAATTTAAACAGATATTAGCGATAGTGGTGATCAGTGCCACTACCACCCTGGTTACCCTGATGGGTTACAAGAAGTTTTCTACCGATGGCACCTATACGTACAAGACCAGTCCTAACGATTCTGGAAAAATCCCCATCAATTATACTGGATTTAATGGTGTAAATGTCAATTTAGATTTCGTTCCGGCTGCTTCCGCTGCCATTCCGGCAACTGTACATATAAAAACAAAAACAAATCGTACGGCAAGTAATAACCTTCCCAAGAGAAGTCCCTTTGGAGATATGTTCGATCTTGATCTTGATGATTTTTTTGGAGAACGTTCACGGACTTTACCACAAATGGCCTCGGGGTCCGGAGCCATTATAAGTGAAGATGGGTATATAGTTACCAATAATCATGTTATTGACGGGGCAGATGACATCAATGTCACCCTAAGTAATAAAAGATCATTTAAAGCGAAATTAATAGGTGCCGACCCCAGCAGTGATATTGCGGTTTTAAAAATTGAAGCAAAGGGGTTGCCTTTTATGTTATATGGAAATTCAGATGAAGTAAAAATCGGTCAATGGGTTTTGGCTGTAGGATACCCACTGAATCTGGAAGCCACAGTTACAGCTGGTATTATTAGTGCTAAAGGAAGAACCCTTGAAATAAACAGACGTCAAAGTACTACACCTGTTGAATCTTTCATGCAAACGGATGCCGCTGTGAACCCCGGTAATAGTGGAGGTCCCCTGGTAACTACCGACGGTAAACTTATAGGCATTAACTCAGCCATTGCTTCCCCTACAGGAGCCTATGCAGGTTATTCCTTTACAATACCTGTAAATATTGTAAAGAAAATCATTGCCGACCTGATGAAACATGGCACTGTTCAAAGAGCCTATCTGGGGATTCAGTATCCAAGGGAAAACCTAAGCGATGAAGTAAAGGCACGTGAAGGTATAAAGGATGATGAAGGTGGTGTATATGTAATAGAAGTGCCTTCAGATGGTGCCGCATATTCTGCTGGTATTAAGAAGGGTGATGTCATTACAAAAATCAATGGTGTTTCGATAATTAGCGGCGCTGAAATGGTAGGACAAATTGCAACCTACCGGCCTGGTGATAAAATCAATATCAGTTATATCCGGGATGGGAAAGAAGTTACTACTCCTATTACATTGCGGAACAGCACCGGTACTGTAGATCTTGTGAAAACTACTGTTTGGGATAAACTAGGTGCAGAATTCCAAACCCTAACAAAAGAACAGGCAAAAGAATTCGGAGTTAGTGGCGGAGTTGTTATTCGATCAATCAGTGGTAGAGGCCTGATGAGTAAAGTGCGGGTACAAGAGAATTTTGTAATCTTAAAAGCTAACAACCAAACTATAAATTCTGTAGGTGATTTAAGAAAGGTAGTTGAAAGTGGAATTGCAAGTGTAAAAGTCGAAGGAATTTATCCGGGTTATGAAGGTGTTTACAATTTTGTTCTCAACCTGAGTAGCGGAAACTAAAAAATCAGTAATTAAAAAAAGCCTGAACGCAAACATGTTCAGGCTTTTTTTTTAAATGATGATCTGTCAGGTTATGAACAACAATTTCATGTACTTCATATAGTCTTATAATCTCCTAATATTTATTTTCTTTTTAGCTATTTCTCAAGGACAATTGATTCCCACGGTGCCATTTGAAACATTGTTTTGCTGGAAAAATCAATAGTTGTTGCATCAAAAACATTCGTAAATATCCCATTGATATTTTGATCGTATACAGTTATATCATGTTTATTTGAAGATAAATTCAAAAAAACCAATACTTCTTTTTCTAATAACTTCCTGTGCCACGATAGCACAAACCGATCGGCAGAAGTTTTAATAAATTCGGTCCGCACATTTATATCCCCTGCTTTCAGAGCAGGATTTCTCTTTCGAAGTTGTAATAAAGTTTTATAAAAGTCGTGAAATTGATTTTTTCCGGGCCATCGGATGGTATCTTTTTCAAAAAATTTTAATCGCTGCATATTTGGAATTTCCTGTCCACTATAAATAAGTGGAATAGTATTCCAGGTACAGCTTAACACGGCAAGTGATTTTGCAGCAGGGCCATACTTTTCATACTCAGTCCCGTTCCAGCTGTTCTCATCATGATTAGTAGTAAAAAATAAATAAGAAGCGCCTGCTCTGGATTTCTGTTCATATCCTTTTAAAGTATTTACGAGATCTGCCACGCCTATCTGATCCTTGCCAAATTTTTCTGTTTCATGCATCCAGTGCCACGCATAACTGCAATCGAAAACATCCTGGTAATTGAAATGTTCTGTTTCAGCAAGCCAGAAAAGAGGTTTAATGGTATCCAAAGAAATTCTTGCATCCCGCCAAAAATCAAGGGGTACGAGGTGGGCCATATCACAACGAAAGCCATCAATATCACACTCAGTGACCCAAAAGATCATTGCCTTAATCATTTCCCTACGCATCGCATGATCATAATAATTGAGATCAATGACATCATGCCAATTGTTAGTATCGTAAAATTCACCGGCAGCATTTCTTTTATAAAATTCCGGATGGGTTTCAGTCCACTTATGATCCCATCCAGTATGATTCGCAACCCAGTCAATGATCACCTTAAATCCAAAAAGGTGAGCTTGTTGAACTAATTCGTTGAAATCATGTACTGTCCCAAATTCGGGATTCGTATTAGTGTAATCAGAGCAAGCATAGTAACTTCCTAAAGTTCCCTGCCTTTTTTCCAAACTAATGGGAGTAATAGGCATAAACCAAAGTGTATGAACTCCCATCTCTTTTAGCCTGGGTAAGTGTTGGGCAAAAGCTTTGAATGTTCCTTCCACTGTGTATTGTCGGAGATTAACTTCATACATATTCGTATTTGAACTCCAGGCTACACGAGAAAATAAATGTGCCATACTTATAAATAAAACACGAATGTAGAACTTACGACCGTCAAAATATCATTGGATGCAACATTGTATCTTTACTGCTCATAACCGGCCTACGGGTCATTTACCAGTTGAGCCTGAGAGGTAATAAAATGAAAACATTTAATGTTCCTGTCATCTATAGAAGTCCGCTGATCAATGCCATAAAAAGCAATCGCAGGCAACAGGATAAAATGAAAAAAGATTTCAGTCCTACCCTTCTTGATTTCGGATCTTTCCGTATTTATTTAGCTCGTCATTTTGGTTTTTGTTACGGTGTAGAAAACGCTATAGAAATTTCTTTCAGAACTATTGATGAAAATCCCGGCAAACGTATTTTCCTGCTAAGTGAAATGATACATAATCCCCAGGTAAATGCTGATCTGCGGGAAAAGGGCGTGCGGTTTTTACAGGATACCCAGGGAAAACAAATAATTTCTTTTACTGAACTAACCCCGGAAGATATAGTAGTCATCCCTGCTTTTGGAACTACACTTGAAATAGAAAAGGATCTCAATTCAATTGGAATAAAAACGGAAAAATATAATACTACCTGCCCGTTTGTAGAGAAAGTTTGGAACCGCAGCAACCAGATCGCAGAAAGAGGATATAGTATAATTATTCATGGCAAGCCCAAACATGAAGAAACAAGAGCTACGTTTTCTCATGCATCATACAATGCCCCAGCTGTTGTAGTGAATGATATGAATGAAACTATAGAGCTAGCTAAATATATCAGGGGCGAAAAATCTGCCGTGCATTTTTATCAGGAATTTAAGGGGAGGTTTTCTGCCGGCTTCGATGCAAACAAACATTTACAAAGGATTGGGGTTGTAAATCAAACTACACAGTTAGCAACCGATACACAGGCAATAGCCGATTTTTTAAAGCAAACAATGAAAGATCACTATTCCTTATCAGATGAAACCATCAGTAAACGATTTGCTGATACCAGAGACACCCTTTGTTATGCTACCTATGACAATCAATCAGCTGCCTCAGGTATGATAGACATTGCAGGTGATCTGGCAATAGTTGTAGGAGGCTACAATTCATCCAATACTACCCACCTTGTAGAATTATGTGAAGAAAAGCTTCCCACATATTTTATAGAATCAGAAGAAAAACTAATATCCCGGGAAAATATTCTTCATTATAATTTTCATGCTAAACAGGAAGTACTTACTTCAGGTTATTTACCTGGGAATAATCCTGCAACCTTTTTGCTCACAAGCGGCGCGTCTTGTCCGGACATTATAGTAGAAAATGTCATCCGAAGGCTCGCTTTATTTTATCAGGAAGAAAAAAAAATAGATGAGCTGATACGCGGACTTTTAAATTAGTAATGCCTCGACTTCGCTCACCACTTACCTACCCCTACTCACGACCCCCCACTTATTACTCCATACTCACCGTCCTTGGCACTATAACATTTTAAAACCTTCTAGAAATTTAGTATTAAAATTTCCACTACGAAAAGCTTCATTGCGCATTAATTGCTGATGAAAAGGAATGGTTGTTTTTACACCTTCAATAACGTATTCACTCAATGCACGGCTCATCGTGTTGATTGCTTCTTCTCTTGTTCTTGCTACAGCAATTATCTTTCCTATCATTGAATCATAATATGGTGATATAACATAACCTGCGTATGCATGGGAATCAATACGGATACCATGACCGCCAGGCTGGTGCAGTACTTCTATCTTACCCGGACTAGGTCGAAAATCATTATATGGATCCTCTGCATTGATCCGGCATTCGATTGCATGTCCCTGGGGTTCATAATCCTGACCACTGATTGCCTCGCCCGTGGCAATTTTAATTTGTTCTTTAATAAGATCGAAATTGGTTACTTCTTCGGTTACACAATGCTCCACTTGAATCCTCGTATTCATTTCCATAAAATAAAAATTCCTGTTTTTGTCAACAAGGAATTCGATAGTTCCGACGCTTTCATATCCAATTGCGCCCGCAGCTTTTTTAGCAGCTTCTCCCATTTTATGCCGGAGTTCTGGTGTCATAAAAGGAGAAGGAGACTCTTCTACCAGTTTCTGATGGCGCCGTTGAATGGAACAATCCCTTTCACTCAGATGACAAACCTTACCATACCGGTCACCTGCAATCTGAATTTCAATATGCCTGGGTTCTTCAACAAACTTTTCCATATAAATACCATCGTTCTTAAACGAGGCCCCTGCTTCTGCTTTAGCGGTATGATAGGCACGTTCCATTTCACTGTCTTCCCATACAACCCTCATTCCCTTCCCCCCGCCACCGGCAGTCGCTTTCAATATAATAGGATACCCAACTTCTTTTGCGAGTCCCCTGGCTTCCTCAACACTACGTAACAATGCCTCTCCCCCAGGCACAACCGGAACACCAGCCTTAATCATTGTTTCCTTAGCAGTCATCTTATCACCCATTCCACGGATCTGGTCAGGTGTGGGACCAATAAATTTGATATTGTGCTCCCCACAGATTTCTGAAAACTTTGCATTTTCAGCCAGAAAGCCATAACCCGGATGAATTGCATCAGCATTAGTAATTTCTGCTGCAGCCATAATATGAGGGATATTCAGATAAGAATCGGCGCTGGCCGGCTTTCCGATACAAACTGCTTCGTCAGCAAACTTCACATGGAGGCTTTCTTTGTCAGCAGTAGAATAAACCGCTATCGTTTTAATGCCCATTTCCCTACAGGTACGAATAACACGAAGGGCTATTTCTCCTCTGTTGGCAATTAATATTTTTTTGAACATAGATCAATTTGAAAATTTGAAAATTAGCAAATGTGAAAATGATTGCCAATATTTCAATTGAATAGAGCAATACTTAAAAACTAAAAAAAAATTGCAAAAAAATTAGTTAGGCTTTTTCCCTTTGATGTTGATAATATTTTCCCTAATATTTTATTGATTTCTTCAAGTTTCGCAAGTAACAAGGTACAATCGGGGTAATTAGGAGCGTACTTACACAACATAAGCCAGTATTGTGTTTCCTCGGCTTCCTTAGCTGCAATTTTCATTTTGTGAATAAAATCCGCTTTGCTTTCTGCATTCTGTGCTTCCATGCAGTTTGCCCCTATTGAAGTTCCAGATTTAAAGAGTTGATTCGCTAAAACGAATTTTCTTAAGCCTTCGAGTTTCTCACAATATTCAATAATCATTAACGAAAAATCAAATGATAGTTTCAGAATTATATTTTTCTCAAACATTTCATTCTGCATAAAAGACTATTTAATTTGAACACTGGGTTGCATTTTCAAATTTGCTAATTTGCTAATTATACAGGTTCCACCAAAAACAATGGCTGGTCATATTCTACTGGTGAGGCATCTTCAGCAAGTACTTTAACGATTTTCCCTTTTACTTCGCTTTCTATTTCATTGAATAACTTCATGGCTTCAATGATGCAAACCACCTTTCCAGAAGTAATTTCATCACCTACCTCAACAAACGAGGGTTTCCCAGGTGACTGACTGCGGTAAAAAGTGCCGATCATAGGGCTCTTTATAGTGATATAGTTGTCGGCGGCAGGCTCAGTAATTTTAGGCTTTTCAGTAGAACCTGTAGATGAGCCTAACGCAGGTTGCGTTGTAGACATTGATAAAGGCTGATGCACGGGTGCTGCAAAAACATTTTGAGCAGGTTCTTCTTTTTGTTTTATAGTTACTCTAAATCCTTTTTCTTCAATCGTTACTTCACCAATATTGGATTTGTTGATCATTTTGATCAACTCCTGTATTTGTTTGAAATCCATTTGCAAAGAGTTTTTTATGAGAATTAGTTTTTGGTGAACAGTCGGCTAAGATAAGGAAAACTGAACCATCAAATTGTTCAAGGACAGGAATTGGCAGGATAATAAAAAACCCGAAGTATCCCGGGTATTTAATCTTAATTCCATAAAACTTATTTTAATTCAGGCATTCCGATGGTTATTTTACGCGTTCAACATATTCACCAGTCTTTGTATTAACGCGTATTAATTCCCCTTCATTCACAAATAATGGAACATTTACAGTGGCGCCCGTTTCTACGGTAGCGGGTTTTAAAGTTCGGGTTGCAGTATCACCCCGCAAACCAGGTTCTGAATAGGTAACAAGTAAAACAATTTTATCGGGCAACTCTACGCTCATAGGTTGCTCGGTTTCTGTATTAATCAGCATGGTTACTTCTTGTCCATCTTTCAAAAACTGGGGTGCATCAATCATAGCCTCCTGCAAGGCAAATTGTTCGAAAGTTTCTACATCCATAAAATTAAAACCACTATCATCTTTATAAAGGAATTGATAACTCTTGCGCTCAACGCGAACAGGATGAATGGAGTCACCTGAATTCCATGTTTTTTCAATAGTGCGGTCATTATCCACTCCTTTGAGTTTCGCCCAAACTTTAGCGGCTGCCCGTGCCGTTTTGTTTTCACCAAATTCCACCACAGAATATAAACTTCCATCTAATTTAATGATCATGCCTCTTGTGATGTCTGATGTTGTTGCCATAATGAAATATGAATTGAGGCGGCAAAGCTACAGCAAAAATAGTAGTACACAAAAGGAAACAAATTGGTTTACCTGCTTAATAATATCAATTGAGCTTTGTGCGTTTGCACGCCTTATTTCTCAGACGGGGACTGACTGATATATAGAAAGGCTCGAAACAAACAAGGAAGTTAATTAGGGAAAATTACTGATAGTAGTTTGTTACTTAAAGAATCGGAAGTCAATTTGAAGGAGCATTTAAATAGCTAACTGTCATAATCCTGCTATTCATTAATTTTAAAGAACCATTTTTTTCTTTTTTAAAAACCTTTAATTCAGCAGGACCTGGGTTGCGGGGCTGCGCGTAAAAAAGGCCATTCTTATAAAATATATTGCAACCTTCAATTTGAACAACCACTTCATCCATATCCATTCGTTCTCCATCAATTTTAAGTGGGTTGCTAATTCCTACATATAATATGTTTTGCTTCTGTGCTTCTTCAAAAAGTAGGGTCATTTCTTCAGTACTTGCAATCCTATATTTTTGGTTCCCGGATTGTTTATGCGTCAGTGAGTCATGTATTTTTAATTTTGTAGTGATGATGATTACTCCGTTGCGAGCCTTTTCTCCATAAGTATTTATTGTAGTTTCATTTTTTAATACTTCAATAGATTCAATTTCATCAGGCTTAGCTATTTGGTCAAGTTCTGTTGCTGGAGGCATTTCCTTTCCGTCAAGTATAATTAATGGAACTGATTTTGCACGTAGGGATATTTGTTCTGGTTGTGAGGATGCTGGTGGAGCGGCTGGCACTGGGCTAGTAACAGGAAGACTATTATTGATTTGCGGAGCCGGAGATGGGGAAGGTATCTTACCATACTTACCAGGATATTCCTTTTCATTTTTATCCCAATCAACCAGGCTCACTGCTTTTACAATTTTATTTTCTTTATTTTTTACAATTACAATGCATTCACCATTATTATCAGCAATTGTTATAATGTAACCTTTACTGTTAGGTATGCCAACAAGGGGTGGCAGTGGTGCCAGGGATGGACGCGGCACTGGAATGGTATCAAAAAGATTTGTATCAACTTGCCCGGCATCTGCAATTATAGGTGCAGCCGGTTGAACATAGCCAGTTTTTGTATGTTTAATTTGATTTCTGAAGGCCAGCAATATCACTGCAAGTAATGGCAATACAAAAAGAAATTTAATGAAGTGCACTTTGGCACTTTCTATTTTATTCATCATGACTATTCGTTTTTTAAGTGAAGTGAAATTAAAATTTGAGGTGATACCGTATTGAGGAACTCCAATTACTTTTAATAATAAATATTGGTATTGCTTTTTGTCGATCCCGTTATGAAGAACTTTATTATCAGCAATGAATTCAAGATTTTGCCGTATGGCAGAGCGAATCAACCAGGCAAATGGATTGTACCAGTTTAGTATGCAGAGCCATTCACTCCATACAATATCTATGGTATGCTTTTGTTTTGCATGAGTGAGTTCATGATGGATGATATCTATAAGTTCGCTTTCAGTGTGCTTGTATTGGTTGATATAGATTGCATTTCCAAATGAAAAAGGAATAATATTTTTATCGGTATGGTATACTCTAACCTCTCCATCAACGATTAATTGTGACGTCTTTCGAACCAACCTCATCGAACGATATTGCATGATAAACCGGATCAGCATTATTATGATACCGAGACATAGGGATAACAAGACCCAATTCCATGTATTCAATGAAGAAACATAGGAATGCC
>Ga0136634_10000049_pt1 | contig 52991 bp, 46 predicted proteins | sample AntDrymUQ8332106_2_FD_104654 | JGI IMG/M metagenome (GOLD analysis project Ga0136634, IMG submission 104654) | Polar desert sand microbial communities from Dry Valleys, Antarctica - metaG UQ833 (21.06) | ecosystem: Environmental > Terrestrial > Soil > Desert | place: Antarctica: Dry Valley... | reverse complement strand
AGTACGGGGCATGGAGAATCGTCCACCCTGGGCCGAAGGGAATACTACGCTACCCTTTACACGTTACCTCGCCGGCCATGGAGATTTTACTCCTATTCATTTTGGTGATCGAATGGGAGAAGTAAGCTGGGCACATCATGTAGCCAGTATGGTGGTTTTTACATCTCCATTTTTATGTATCGGTGCTGATCCCCAGGATATTCTTAGTAATCCTTCCAAAGAAATGATCAAAAGTATTCCTGCCACATGGGACGAAACCCTCGTTCTACCTCAAAGTAAAATTGGTGAACTGGTAATTTATGCAAGACGAAAAGGAACTACATGGTATCTGGCTATTATGAACGGACTTCATGAATCAAAAACGATCACTGTTGATTTATCATTTCTCAAAAAACAAAAGTTTACATTTTTTTCCATCAAGGATGATCCGAATAGACAGGCGAATGTATTATCTGAAGATAAAAGTGTATTTCAACAGTCATCAATTAAAATAGTATTGAATAAAGAAGGTGGTTTTGTAGGAAGGTTTGAAAGAAAAGTTCAATGAAGTGGTTGTGATCGTCAGACGGAGACCATCAGACGAGGGTTAATGACTTCCAAATTCCTGGGTCCAGTAGGTGTTAACACGGGCAACCCCGACTTCCTTAAATAGTGAACTCATAATATTTTTGCAATGACCTTCACTTTTAATCCAGCCATCCATTACGGCCTGTTCTGATGAATACCCCTTGGCAATATTTTCACCATATGTACTCCAAACATACCCGGCAGCAGTAATTCTACTACCGGCAGAAGAACCATTTAAACCTGCGTGGCTGAAATAGTTGTTTAAAAACATATCATTACTATGATTAAAAGCTGCAATGGTTAACTGATCGTTCCAGGTTACAGGTGCAACGGGTGGCATGACCGTAGAACCACAGGTACAGCCCGACTGCCTTACATTGTTTACCAATTGTAGCAAAGTGGCTTTATTAACATTACCAGTAAAAGCTGGAGATGTATTAACGGGTGTTGTTTTTACTGAAATATCTTCTTTCTGACAGGAAAAAAATCCAAACATTCCAACACAAATCAATGAAAGCAGGCTCTTACGACACATAGATATATTTACTAGAGATAACTTATAAAGTCTATTATTTATTGTAAATATTTAGCCAATTCTGTCTGATATTGCCGGGCTATTTTTGCAGCATGCTTCGCAAAATCGGGGGTATCGGAAGCAAAGATAATTGCCCGACTTACATTCAGCAGTAAGCCAACATCCTGATTCATTGCTTTTTCAGATATTTCTTTCAGGCTACCCCCCTGTGTGCCAATGCCTGGAACGAGATAAAAATGATCAGGGGTCAATTTTCGAATCTTTTCAAACCACTCGCTTTGAGTAGCACCCACTACGAACATCATATTTTCCGGGGATCCCCATTGCATGGCAGTTGTTAAAACTTTTTCATATAAATATTCATCGCCGGTTTTTGACAATTCAAAATCTTTTGCCCCTGGATTGGACGTTAACCCCAGAAGGATGGTCCACTTTTTTTTGTATTCAAGGAAAGGTAAAACACTATCACTTCCCATATAGGGTGCCACTGTTATGGCATCAAAAGGGAGTGTTTCGAAAAATGCTTTGGCGTATTGACCCGAAGTATTGCCAATATCGCCCCTTTTGGCATCGGCGATAGTAAAGTGAGTGGAAGGAATATAATTTACGGTACGTTCCATCGCAATCCAACCTTTCAATCCCAGTGCTTCGTAAAAGGCAGTATTGATTTTATAGCTTACACAATATTCTTTTGTAGCATCAATGATTTGCTTGTTAAATTCAAAAACAGGATCCTCAGCTGATAAAAGATGCTTTGGGATTTTTGTAATATCAGTATCCAATCCAACACATAAATATGTTTTTTTTTGCCTGATCTGATCAATGAGTTGTTGACGTGTCATGGCCGCGAAGATAACGCAGAATGAGGTTTGAGGTTTGATAACTATACCACCTACAACTTACCGATTTCCTCACACCGCCTACCTTTCACCTCTTATCGCTTACCTCAAACCAGCTTTCGAATAATGTCAGCGAACCTCCAAACTTCTTCAAACGTATTGTATAATGGAACTGGGGCTACACGAATTACATTTGACTCACGCCAATCTGCAAATACACCTTTCTTCGAAAGCGTCTCAAATATTTCTTTTCCATTCTTACGCATTAGCAAAGAAACCTGGCATCCTCTTTCTGCACCCTTTTGAGGCGTTAGTATTTCAATAACCTGTTCCTTTGAATTGCTGTTAATTTCATTCAGCAAATAAAATAAATAGTTACTCAATTGCCGTCCTTTCCGGAATAGATTTTCTACACCTGCATCTTCAAAAATTTCAAGGGAAGCCTTATGACAGGCAAACAAAATCATGGAAGGGGTACTGAGTTGCCAACCTTCAGCACTCCTTACAGGTTGAAAACCTTTTTGCATTTTGAAGCGGCTTTCTTTGTTGTATCCCCACCAGCCGCCTAGTCGCTGTAAAGAAGGATCCTCGTGAAACCGATCGTGAATATAAACCCCTCCTACTGCGCCGGGACCCGAATTGAGATATTTGTAACTGCACCAACAGGCAAAATCCACATTCCAATCATGTAAGGAAAGAGGTACATTTCCCACTGCATGTGCAAGATCAAAACCAGCCCTTACACCCGCACGATGTGCGGCTGCGGTAATGGCTTTTATATCAAATAACTGACCTGTATAATAATTAACGCCACCTACAAGCACTAAAGCCAATTCATTTTTATGCAATTCTATGGTTTCAATAATATCTTCTGTTCTGATACCATGCTCTCCCGGGCGTGGTGAAACTTCTATAATAATTTCGCCAGGGTTTAACCCGAGATGTTTCAGGTGTGTTTCAAACATATACTGATCGCTTGGGAAAGCCCTGGATTCGCATATTATTTTATTCCTGCTTCCCGATGGGCGATAAAAACTCACCATCATCAAATGAAGATTAACTGTAAGCTGATTCATTACTACAACTTCATGTGGCAATGACCCAACAATCACGGAAAGTGTTTTGATTAACTGATCATGATAATGATACCAGGGGTTGTCACCATTAAAAAATCCTTCTACTCCATATCTCCCCCATTCATTTAAAATATCCTGGATGAATTTCAGCGTTGATCGCGGTTGAAGTCCCAACGAATTACCCAAAAAATAAATTTGCTCCTTTCCATTTTGCTCAGGAATAATAAACCTCTTTCTAAAATTGCCCATGTCATCATTAATATCCAGTCTTTCTGCAAAGGAGAGAGAATTTTCAAATTCCATATCGTATCATATTAGTTAAGTTACACGAACTCTAAAGTTAGCGTTCAAGCTTCAACGTCAGCCAAAAAGAGATTGAAATATCAGGTGTTCAGAGATGCGGTTTTGCTTATATGGATCCTACCCTACCTCCATCAACCTGGATGCTTACGCCATTCACATAGGAAGCAGCAGGAGTTGCCAGGAAGGCTGCCATGGCAGCAATTTCATTTGCATCCCCAAAACGCTTCATGGGAATTTCCTGCAACAACTCTTTTTCGATAACACTTATATCCACATTTTTTGTAGCTGCATTTTTTTCAATAAGGCTTTTTAACCTCTGGGTCGCTGTATATCCAGGCAACACATTATTCACTGTAATATTGAACTGACCCAATTCGTTTGCCATGGTTTTAGCCCATGCTGCAACTCCTCCCCGAATGGTATTTGAAACACCTAAATTTTTATTTGGTATTTTGACAGATGTTGAAATAACATTAATGATACGACCATAACCTGCAGCTTTCATTCCGGATATTACTGTTTTAACAAGTATCTGATTGCAGATAAGATGCTGATTGAAGGCAGCAATAAAATCATCTTCCCTGGCATCGATGATGGGCCCTGGAGCAGGGCCACCGGTGTTGTTGATAAGAATATGCACCGTATGCAGATTGACAATTTCCTGAATAGCCTGCTTTACCTGTTCGGGTTTGGAGAAGTCAGCTACTTTATAATCATGCAACTGATTGGTGGCCCTATGTAACTTTTGTATAACTGCCCGTAAGGTTGATTCATTTCTTGAAAGTAAAATACAATTGGCACCAAGCAAAGCAAGTTCTTCAGCTATTGCAAGTCCTATGCCTTGCGAACTTCCACAAACCACGGCGGTCTTTTCTATCAATGATAGATCCATTTTATTTATTTTATGAAAACCAAACGTAAGGAATAAGTATTAAATACTAACTACGAAGAAATCAGGCTTGTAAGAGATAGAATTTTTTTCAGGAAAAACAAGAACAGGTGAACGTTATAATAAAGGCTTGCGGTTCAGTATTATATTTCTAATTGCATGATCCAGAAGAGGGGCCCATTTTCTGCTACTTCGCAAACAAATCCGGGTAGTCTGTAATAATACCATCTACTTTCATTGCTTTCAATTGCTCGATCTGTACCTTATCATTAACAGTCCATGGAATTACTTTAATGTTTTGGGCGTGGCATTTTTTTATCAATTCATCATTAACCAGGGAATAGTGCGGACTATAGATTGTTGGCACAAAGCTCAATTTACGGAGGTGAATCTCCAATCCTTCTTTATCAAAATCTTCGATCAGTGCTGCTGATTTTATCAACGGATACTTCCTGTTCAATACATGCAGGGTTCGAAAATCAAAGGACTGGATGATTACTCTTTCGTTCAAACCTTTCTCATTAACCACTTTCATAATAAGATCAAGATATTCTTCCGGTGCAGGATGAAATATATGATCAGTAACCGATTGTGATTTTGTTTCAATATTATAGAATGGCAATGAGAGCTTTTGTGAACGGCAATAATTTTCTACGCTATCAATAACATCTTCCAATAATGGCTTTTTTGCTGCTATCTTCTGCTGTTGCAAAAATCGCGGGTGAGGTCTTATTCCTACATCGAATTGCTGGGTTTCAAAATAGGTTAACTGATAAATGTTGAATTTTTTCTCTTCAGAAAGCTCTACAGGTTTTCCATTGGAGTGTGTAGCAATTTCATGGCTAAAAAAGGGCTCGTGTGAAAGGATTACCTTTTTATCTTTAGTGATCACCGCGTCCATCTCCAGGGTAGTAACGCCCAATTGAAGGGCTTTGATCATTGCTGGCAGGGTATTCTCAGGCATTAGCCCCCGACATCCACGGTGACCCTGTTTATCAAAAGAAGGCAATATTGAAGAATCCGGTTTTTTCACTACATGGCAGGCTACAACTATACCAATAATACATATCAATTCTATCAACTCCTGGATCCTTTTCATAGTACAAGATTACGGTGAGCGAGTTAGGAACGGTTGGGTTCCTCTTTAAATTATTGTGAAGTTCTTTATGTATTCCATTCGCAAAAGCATGTCAACTATTTCGGATTTTAATTACTCCAACACTTCAACCACCTTCGGTGCCGACATTTGAGCATTTCGCATGGCGATACTCCTTGCAGTAAACCCAGCAAATTCAATAAATGCCTGTTGGCTGACCCTATCATCACTGATCATTATTGGAATTCCTATGTCTCCACCTTCGCGGATACTTTGTACCAATGGGATCTGGCCTAGAAATGGAATATCGTATTCCTCTGCCAATCGTTTTCCACCCTCTTTTCCAAAAATGTAATATTTATTTTCAATGGACTCTGCGCCTGTTGTTGGGGGAATAAAATAACTCATATTTTCTACCAACCCGATTATGGGTACTTTGATTTGAGCCTGGCTGAACATAGCTATAGCTTTTTTGGCATCAGCCAATGCAACATCCTGTGGAGTGGTAACAACAATAACGCCGGTAACAGGTACTGTTTGCACTAACGTTAAATGAATATCGCCTGTTCCAGGGGGCATATCTATTACTAGATAATCCAGTTCATCCCAGAATACTTCGGTAACAAATTGTTTGATGGCGCTGCTTGCCATAGGTCCGCGCCATACAACCGCATTTTTTTCATCAACCAATAATCCGATGCTCATTAATTTAATTCCATACCTCTGCAAAGGAACGATCATCCCTTTGCCTTCATGATTCGTCATCATGGGACGTTCGCCACGCACTCCAAACATTATCGGAATACTGGGACCATAAATATCAGCATCCATCAGGCCCACGATAGCACCTCCTTGTGATAATGCTAACGCAAGATTAGATGCTACAGTGCTTTTTCCAACCCCTCCTTTACCACTTACAACAGCAATGATATTTTTCACCTTAGGCAACACACTCTGAGCGTCTTTTCGGTTGCTGGTTGTGTTAGCAGTAAAATTTACCAAAACGGTTGCTTCTTTATCTACGAGTATTTTTATAGCATTCACGCAGGCACTCCGTATCATTTCTTTTAACGGGCAGGCAGGGGTTGTCAAAACAACAGTAAAGGATACCTCGTTTCCATTGATCACGATGTCTTTTACCATATTTAACGTAACCAGATCTTTCCCGAGGTCGGGTTCCTGCACGTTGCTCAGGGCCTCAATAACTTTCTCTTTTGTCATCCTTGTAGATGTTTTGTTAAAAATCCTTTCAGGCTGCAAAATTAACCAATAGCACCTGCATTTCTTCTATGTATTTTGGGGTTAGTCTGTATATTTGAAACCAATGAAACGAATTTTACTTTTTACTTTCCTGTTTTCTATCGCTATCCCTTTCATTGCCAATGCGCAATTTGAAAAATTAAAAGATTCTGTTGTCCAGTTATTTGGAGTTGTAATGACTGCCGATAGTTTATTGGGAATACCTTCCGTAAGTATTGTGGTAAAAGGACAAAACAGAGGAACGATTACAAATGACCAGGGCGTATTTTCGATCGTAGTGCTTAAAGGAGATCAGATTGAGTTTACTTCCATTGGCTACAAACCTAAACTAGTGAATATTCCCCGCGATATTGAAGGCAATCAATACAGTATGATCCAGTTGATGGTAACAGATACCGTCTATTTGCCGGCTACTATCATAAGGCCCCGACCCACCCGGGAGCAGTTCGAAAGAGATTTTTTAAATACGGAAGTCCCGGACGACATGATAGAAATTGCCCGCCAGAATACTGAGGAATCCAAACGACGTATTTTATCCAAATCTCTTCCGGCTGATGGTGCAGAGGCCACCAACTATAATTTACGCACTAATGCAAAAAGATATTATCATGCAGGACAAGCTCCACCCCAGAATATATTTAATCCCTTTGCATGGAATGAATTTATCAAAGCCTGGAAGCGGGGAGATTATAAAAAGAAATCGTAATAGGATTTTTAGATGAAGAGAATAACCCGGATTTACTCAGGTTAGAATTTCTCGCTAAAATGTTTTGCCACGAATTACACTAATTTACAGGAATAAGATTTGGGCTTTAAAGCGTTCATTGGTGTTACTAAGGGCCCACTCATATATTTTAATTACAACTTTTTAGCCTGCCTTCCTGAGACTTAGTTTAAACCTCAGGAATCTTAGTGGTTACACCGTAAATTAAATCAAGAATCATGATTCTTAAAGTTTCAGTCATTGGAGCAGGTACTATGGGTAATGGAATAGCACATGTATTTGCCCAGTCAGGTTTTACGGTGAATCTTGTAGATGTAAATGCTTCACAACTTGAAAAAGCATTACACACCATTGCAAAAAATTTGGACAGGCAAATAGCCAAAGGCAATGTTACTGATGAGCAAAAGAAAATTACACTGGCTAATATTACCACATTTAATGATGTTCAGGAAGGTATAAAAGAAGCGGACCTGGTTGTTGAAGCCGCTACGGAAAACAGTGAATTAAAATTAAAAATATTCAGGCAGCTGGATGAAACGGTTCCTGAACATTGTATCCTTGCTACCAATACATCATCTATATCCATTACTAAAATAGCAGCCGCTACCAGGCGGGCAGGCAAAGTGATCGGTATGCATTTCATGAATCCGGTACCTGTGATGAAACTGGTAGAGATTATTAATGGATATGCTACGGAAAAAAGCGTAACGGAAAACATTGTTGCGCTGACTAAACGTTTAAATAAGGTTCCATGTGTAGTGAATGATTATCCCGGATTTATTGCAAACCGAATTTTAATGCCGATGATCAACGAAGCTATTTATAGTTTATACGAAGGCGTTGCAGGAGTAGAGGAAATTGATACGATTATGAAACTAGGCATGGCGCATCCCATGGGTCCACTTCAGCTTGCAGATTTTATAGGACTTGATGTTTGCGAATCCATCATGAATATATTATATAGTGGACTCGGCAATACAAAATATGCCCCATGTCCATTACTCACTAATATGGTTACCGCAGGTTTCATGGGAGTAAAAAGTGGGGAAGGTTTTTATAAATATATTCCTGGTAACAGGGAAGGAATTATTAGCGAAAGATTTGCTGTAAAATAGTTCGGTTTCATTTAGGCCACCACCGCAATTGCAACCATAAGTTCTGCGATGATATCATCACAAGTTCTTTTCAATTTTCCTTCCTCCATTGTTGCAGTGGCAATAATTCATCATCTGCCTATTGTTGAGCTCCCCACCAACACTCTCTCACTATATTAATAATGGGATTTCTAATCTATTTGTTTGACTATCTAAATTTTGTTTAAAGCTATCCGGGAATTTATAGAATGTCTCGAACAACTTCATCCATAAATTCATTAACACGTTTAGGTAAAAGGGGGCTTTTTTGATGGCATATGATTTTATCACAAAATCTTAACAAAATCCAGGATTAAATTCCTTCTCCTCCATTTTTCACTTAAAAAACAAATATGAAAGCAGTAGTATTTCACAAGATTGGAGACATCAGCGTAGATAATGTAGATGATCCAAAAATCGAAAAACCTGATGATATTATTTTAAGGATTACCTCAACGGCTATTTGCGGGTCTGACCTTCACATTTATGATGGATTTGTTCCGCAGTTACGCGATGAAGTTTTAGGTCATGAATTTATGGGTATTGTTGAAGAAGTGGGCCCTGAAGTAACACGGGTTAAAAAAGGAGACCGTGTTGTGGTTCCCTTTACAATTGCGTGCGGGCAATGTTTTTTCTGTACTCAGGGTTTTCATCCAAGCTGTATGAATACCAATCCTAAAATGTATGGCCCCGAAGGTGATTTATTAAAAGGGAAAGGTGGCGGAATGTTTGGTTATACAGATATGTATGGCGGCTATAATGGTGGTCAGGCAGAATATGTTCGTGTTCCAAAGGCAAATGCCGGACCCAAAATCATTCCTGACGGATTAGAGGATGAACAGGTTTTATTTCTCACCGATATCTTTCCTACAGGGTGGAGTGCTGTTAAATGGGGTAAGGTCAAAGCTGGAGACAGTGTTGTTATTTTTGGAAGCGGTCCGGTAGGTTTAATGGCCCAAAAAGCGGCCTGGTTAAATGGTGCAGAAAGAGTGATCGCAGTAGATCCTTTACAATACCGTTTAAGTAAAGCGAAATCTTTGAATAACGTTGATATCCTTGATGCGAATGATGATGATTTATTAGAAAAGATCAGAGAAATGACTCACGGAAGGGGTGCAGATGTTGCTATTGACGCTGTAGGAATGGAAGCGAATAGAACGTTTTTGGAAAAAGCGAAAGCTCTTATTAATGTTGAGAAAGGGACTGCGAAAGTGATTGAGCTGTGTACAGAAGCCGTTCGTCGGTGTGGCACCATTTCAGTTGTTGGTGTGTATGCCAGTCCCTATGATAACTTTCCTATCCACCGCATTTTTGATAAAGGATTGATTATGCAATTTGGGCAAGCACAAACTCATATGTATATAGATCAGTGCTTTGAACTTGTACGCAGTGGCAAGGTCGTGTTGAATGATATCATAACACATAGATTACCTCTTTCAAAAGCATCCGATGCCTATGATATGTTCAAAAATAAAACAGATGATTGTGTAAAAGTGGTGCTGAAACCAGGAATGGATAACTAAAACAAAAATATTCAATCGTGATTCACATATATTAAACTAAGGATTATGACAGAAATAAAAGATTTGGAACAGTTATTCTATCATGAATTACAGGTTTTATGGAGCGCTGAAAAAATGTTGGTGGCAGCGATAGCCAAGATGATTGATAAAGCCCGGCATCCCGCCCTTAAAAAGAACTTCGCTCATCACCTTGCTGAAACCGATCAGCATAAAGTGATTCTTGAAATGATTTGTAAGCAATTTGGAGTAGATCCGGGTGGTGATTTTAATCCAGGGATGAAAGGTATTTTAGAAGAAGGTGAAAAAGTGATGAGTAAAGATGCAACAGAAGAAGCAATGGATGCTGCTCTAATCGCCGGGGCGCAGAAAGTGGAGCATTATGAAATTTCAGGATACGGTACGGCTGCCTGTTATGCTGAAATGCTTGGATATCCTGCTGTTGCTTCGAAGTTGAGATTGATACTGGAAGAAGAGCAACAAGCTGATACTAAACTCAATTTCCTGGCGAAGGAAGTAATTAACAAAAAGGCACAAATGTTGGTATCGTAATTTAATATATTTCTTGCTGTGAATATAGGGTTCAGATTAACATAAAGATAGCAGACTCACATAAAAAGGTTTCTTGAGTCTGCTATCTTATTTAATTCATGATTTTATAAAAAGCCTATTGATCAACTGCTTCTTCCTGGCGCAAACTTACTTTTGGAAAATCAATTTCTGTGAGTGCTGTGTTGTTAATATAATTTGTAAGTATATTCAGGGCAACATGACCTACCAATTCAACAATTTCACCTTGTGAAAAACCTGCTTCTTTAACGATCTTCAAATCTGAATCAGAAATAAGGCCTTTTTTTTCAACAAGTATTTCAGAAAAAAGCAATGCAGCATCTGTTTTGCTATCGATCGATTGTCTGTCGCGGGTTGAAGCAATCATTGCTTCATCAAGACCGACCATTTTACTAATAGCAGTATGAGCGGAAAGACAATATTCACATCCATTTTTTTCCGCTACTACCAGGGCAATTTGTTCGCCGAGTTTAGCACCTAAAGCTCCTTTACCAAATGTATCACTTAGCGTAAGATATGATTGAAGTAAAGAAACTGAATTACCCATCGTACGCATCATATTAGGAACAAAGCCTAATTTATTCTGAATACCATTAAACAATTCTTTAAGTTTCCCTGTTGCGTGTTCAGGATTTACTGCAGTTAAACGTGACATAGTTTGTGTTTTTTTTGATTAATTAATTCAACAAATCTATGATCATAGTATCTCGAAGTAAATGGATAAGTAGCGCCACTGCATGGATTAATTACCTCCACGGTTATATCCCACAGTATCACGGTAGTATTGGGGAGAGATAGTAGTTATTTTTTTGAAGTACCTGCTGAAATAAAACTCATCATCAAAACCCAATTCAAAAGCTATTTGCTTAACTGGTTTGCCAGTTAGGTACAATTCCCTTTTTGCTTCTATAACAATGCGTTCTTGTATGAGCTCTGATAATGTTTTATTAAAGAAATTCTTGGCGATTTTTCCCAAAGCTTTAGGTGTAATGTTCAACATGCTTGCATAATCGGAAGGCGCGTGCTTTTTGCGATAGTGTTGTTCAATATGATCTTTTAATTTTTGAAGAATGAAAGGATGATCCTGCTCCGGCATATCCCGCAATGCACCCGGATGCTGTTGTACTTTGATACGTGTTGCATTGATCAAAAAAATTTTCAGTAGGGCCATCAGCAGATCAACTTGCGCCAATCCTGATTCCGACATTTCCTGTGCAAACTTTCGAAATAATTCTTCGAATTCCTTTGCCTGCTGATCATTTAATGTGATCATCGGTGGCTCATAAACATTATTGAATAATATTCCATTACACGCAACTTCCTTACTATGCCTTTCAAGACAAAAAAAATCAGGATGAAAATGCCAGGCAAGGCCCGAAACCGAACTTTGATAGCTCAATTGAAAAGGTTGATAAGGAGTTAAGAAGAACATGGAATTATAACCAAAATGAATTTCATTCATATCTACTTTGAAAATTCCGTTTCCTTCCTTAATAAACAATATGGAGTAAAAGTTCTTGCGTTGCACTTCCCGATAATCATTGTCATTATTGATCATGTTCACTCGTAACGCGGTGAAATTGGTTCTGGGATCGATTAAAGTAACGGAATCATTGTCCACCATAATAACTAAGTGAATGAGCGGCTAAACTATTAAAAAAAAAATTATTCAGGATGGATAAATGGTGCCACCGAATGGACAATTTTCCAAATTCATAATGCTTGTTCCTTAATTTGTAACAATAGTGTTCCCACCTTCTACATAATCGTGCAGGGTTTTATTTTTAACTAGTGGTCCTAATAAAAATAATAATATGATAAGTCCAATCATTGCAAGAATTCCAAATCCTACGAACAGAACGTTGTAAGCAATAGTATAACTGTAAGAAACCGTTACATATTTTAGGGTAATACCAGATAAGGTCTGAAAAATAGCTCCCCCGATTCCATTCCCTATACAGGCTAGACCCCATGCGGATGCAGCAGCACTTTTAGGAACCACATCAGCCGGCAGGGCTAAAGCGTTCGCTGTATAAGATGTATATCCAAAACCTGCCAATCCAAAAATAATAAGTGCCGACATGGGGGTTGTAACGATGAGAGGGGCCAGAAGCAAAGGAACTCCCATAATAAAACCAGATATCCCCAAAGCAATTTTTCTTGCTTTGGGAATTGCCACTCCCTTTTTAATGATGAATTGCGTAAAATATCCACCGACAATATTTCCAACATCAGCTATAATAAAAGGTATCATAGCAAACCATCCGATTTTTTTCAAATCCCAATGGTGCACATCTACCAGATAACGGCCTATCCAAAAAGTAACAAAATACCATACCGGTTCAATAAAGATCTTTGCAAGTAATAGCCTGGAAACAAAACGCGTTTTTAAAAGTTTGAGCGGTGGAATAATCCTGGCTTTGGATTCTTTGATTGAATGTTTTGGGGTGTAATAAGTAAACCAAAAAACGGCTAACCAGAGGTAGCCGATAATGCCAAGAATGATGAATGTCGATTGCCATCCATAATGGAAGCTCATAATCGCTATTAGAGGAGGAACAATGATAGCGCCAAGGGCAGAGCCACTATTGAAGATGCCCGAAGCGGTAGATCTTTCATGTGGCGGAAACCATTCGCTGGTTAGCTTCAATGCTGCAGGCCAGTTACCAGCTTCACCGATTCCTAATAAAAAACGGCAAATGCCGAATTGTAAGGGCGTAACAGCGAAGGCATGAATGAGCCCTGCTGTTGTCCAGAAGGCCATGCAAAGGGAATAACCAATCCTTGTTCCTAATTTATCAATCAGCAAACCGGAAAAAGCATTTGATAACATATAGGCAACGAAAAAAGCGGTTGCGATATATCCGAATGCATCGTCGGGAATTAATTTCCGTAACTCTCCATCCGCACTTAAATAATTAAAAGATAATCTATGAACATAATTTAAAACAGTAGCCAAAAATGCAAAACCTATCATCACCCAGCGCATGGGTAAGGGCTTATCGTTGCCAACATTTTGTAACTGTTCCATAATATATCAGTGGATTTTTAGTTATGCAGCAGCAGCATTCCATGAAAATTATTTCTAAAGCATAGATTTTACCTCCAACCATTTTTCTTCTCCCAAATTAATCCTCAAAGTGTTTTGAAGCGGTCTTCCAAAACCTTCCCAATGAATGCTCATGATATCCTCATTCTCTAACCGAAGACCCTTTCCAAAGCTGAAGGCATCAGCGCCATAAAAATGAACATGTGCCTGGAGGGGAATGCAGTGTTCAGGGTATTTAAAATGATGGTACTCCAGGTTCCCTAATGAATGAGCCATATTTTTTTCACCTGTTTTTATCTGCTGCGACCAAACCAGGTTATTTTGTCTTAATACACTTACAGATCCTTCAATATCATCAAAGTTTGCATTTATTACCAGTTCGGGACCAATGGCGCAATTGCGCAGTTTAGAAGGAGCGAGATATAAATAATTTTTCTTCTCCATGATATGATCCGAAAATTCGTTTCCTGTTGTAAAGCCTACTCTATAGGGTTGCCCTTTTTCATCAATCACATAAACACCTGCAACTTCAGGTTCTTCACCACCATCATTTCCAAAAGGAGGTATAACAAGTGGGTTACCATGAGCACGCAGAACATTTCCGGAACCTTTGTAAAACCATTCCGGCTGAACTCCGATAGTTCCTCTTTCTGGTTGCCCTCCTTCCAGGCCCCATTGATACATTTTCATACTGTCTGTCAGTGTATCTTGTTCGGCCTGGTGCATCATTTGCCTGTTTAATGCACTATTCTTATGCGTAAGTCCGGTGCCCGCAACCAGGCAGGCAAAAGGATTTCCAGGATGATCAAAAGATGGCAGCAGCTTCCAGTCACTGTGACCTTCGTAAACGGCATTGTAATCTATTTTTACTTTACTAAGCCGGGTGCCTATGATTTCCTTTATTTTTTTCTGAAGTTTAAGTGCGTCCAAAGACAATTCATAAATTGAATTTGTATTTGATACTACTAATAAGGAAGGTTCCTCTACTATGGCTACCTGCCGACCATGTATGTCATGAATAAGTTGAACAAGCCGGATAGTTTCTTGCATTTGATTATCAGATTTAAATCGCGACCCATCCTCCGTCTACAGAAAAACAAGCACCAGTTGTAAAACTGGAAGCACGGCTTGCCAGGTATAAAGCAATGCCGCCTATTTCATGCAGTTCGCCCCAACGCCCCATAGGCACTTTGGAAATGAACTCCCGGTATTTTTTCGGATCCTGCATTAAGGGGAGGTTTAGATCAGTACCAAAAGGGCCAGGCAGAATAGCATTAATTGTAATCTGTTCCTTTGCCAATTCAATGGCTAAGGAACGCGTTAATTGAAGAATGGCGCCTTTGCTTGTAGCATAGGGAGTGCGTTCAGGAATTGCTATAAGGGAAAGCATGGAACCAATATTAATGATCTTACCATAACCTTGCTTTTTCATAATGGGCACCACTTCCCGGCAGGCAATCCAACTACCGGTTACATTTACCTGCTGCACTTTAGTAAACTCTTCTAGTGATAAATTTTCTATAGCACCCCGAATGTTAATGCCTGCTGAATTGATGAGGATATCAATTCTTCCAAAACGCTCCATGGTTTTACTGACAGCATCTATTATATTACTCTCTAAGGTTACATCACATTTGCAGCTACTACAATTACCGCCAAAAAGGTTTTGAATCTCTTCAACGGCTTTACTATTTTGACTTTCATCTCTTGCTGCAATGGAAATACTGGCGCCAGCTTCTGCAAGGGCTTTTCCCATCGCCAACCCAAGACCGCGGTTACCTCCTATTATCAGTGCTACCTGTCCGTTTAATTTAAAAAGATCTAAAATGCTTGTATTCACAATTATTATTTAATAGGTTTTTTCTATAATATCGAATTGATCCAGATATTCGCTTTTGAGTGTTAATCCAACCCCTGGCTTTTTATCATCTAACTGCAGATAGCCATTTTCTGCAATGGCTTCACCATCGAATATATACCAGAACATTTCATTGCCCACTTCAATTTCCGTTTGCGGAAAGTATTCAGCCATCGGTGACGCAAAGGAACTCATGACCACATGAAGATTATGCATCTGACCCCCATGCGGAATCACTTCCACTCCGTGCATTTGTGCCAGTGTACAAATTTTCTGTGCTTCTGTAAATCCACCCACCCGATTCGTATCGAACTGAAAAATATCCAGGGCGTTTGCCTGTAATAGATCGTGGAAACCATAACGGGTATATTCATGCTCGCCTCCCGAAAGTGGAATATTGGTAGTTTGTTTCAGTTTAGCAAAGTTGTGTATTTCATCCGGCAATAACAGCTCCTCTGCCCATCGAAGATTATAAGGTTCCAACTCTTTGAGTAACTGTTTTGCATATGCATAGTTAAAGCCCATATAAGCTTCCAGCATGATATCCACCTCTTCACCTACGGCTTGCCGAACACGCTTTACCATTTCAATATTCTTTTTCATACCCGCATTTCCTTCCGTAAGGGGGTACCCGCATCGTAACTTCATACCGGTAAAACCTTCAGCTTTATAGTGAGCGGCTTCTGCCTGTAAACGATCGAGGTTGCGGGTATATAAACGACTGTAATAAGTAGGTATGGAAGTTTTTGTGCGGCCACCTAATAGCATAAAAACCGGTTGCTGCATTACCAAACCTTTGATATCCCATAGTGCAATATCCAATGCACTTATTGCTGCCAGAACAGCTCCTTTTCTTCCATACGCTACAGAAGAGCGATACATTTTTTCGTAGAGATACTCGGTATTCAGAGGATTCTCATTCAACAACAAGGATTTTAATTTTGAATCAATGATATGCTTTGTTATGTCCGGGCATAAGCCTGCATTGCCATAACCTATATGGCCTTCATCTGTTTCTATTTCTACAACAAGCCAGCTAAAAAAACGAAAGGGCGCCTGCGCATCATCCTGGAAAGGAAGCGCACTTAACGGAGTTGCAAAAATGGTGTCAGTTGTTTTTACTGGCCCCTTCCATTGATATAGCTTCGTTCGGACTTCTTGTATTTTCATTGATTGAATTAATTATTCCTTTATAAATATTTATGAAACCTAGAGCGAATGGCATTGAGTATTTGTTATTAGCTGAATGCGATGAGTTGTAGAAAGGTTCTGAAGTTATACCGTTATCCCATTCTATACTACTGGATTCATTCCAGTACAAACATATTCCTATGCTTCAAAAGAATTCCCTTCTTACAGTCGCTTGACAAATATATCTAAATAACTCACTTTATTAAAAACAGGTATTTTCCATTCTTGACAGGGAATTGAACCTAAGCGATCTACTTTAAAAGGAAATGCTACCCGTGGTGTGGATGGTCTTTTATAAGTGAAGTTTGAGGTTCTTTTATAATCGTTTTTGCAGAATGATCTACCACCGCAACTTATAAGGATAGCTTAGCAACCTTGATTGTTTTTTCTTTATCATCAGACCAGGCAAAAATCAGGTCTTTACCTGATTTGGTCATTTGAGGAAATCCGCTTGATCTTGATTCTGATGAAGAAGCAATAATGATAGAGGAGTCTTTTGTACCGTTTTTATACACTCTTAAGGCTTTTATAACCCCGGCTTCCATCCAGCTTAACACGGCACTATTTCCATCAAGCATTACCACATCAACCCGCCCAATTGCATTTCCTTCATCGATGCGGATTGGCTTATCAAAATGGGCTCCACCATCATGGGAGAAAATAATATTTACCTGGGCCATTTTACCGGGAGAAGAAAACCAACCAATAGCAAGATCATTTCCCTGTGCATCAGCGCGGGGTCCGTTTACGGGGCACCCTTCAATTTTCCATTGATCAGGAAAAATAGTTTTCGGCTCCGTCCATTTTCCATTCACGAAGCGAACAATCGACATATCCCTGATTTCGTCCTCAGACCGATCGCGGTAAACCACTACAGGACCATTTGAAGTTAGAGCAGCACTCGTCTGACAACAATCACATACCCTGGTGTCAAGTTCCCATTCAGAGGATTTGGATCCTTGCATATCCACGATAGCAGCCCTTAAACTCATTTGTCCGTTATGATCATGACTGTTCTCACCTTCTCCGGTAGCTGTATTTCTTCCGTCCAGCCATGATACAAAATACTTGCCATCATACGGTATGATTGAAACAAATCCATGCTCAGCTTTTTTACCATCATCGTGTAGTATTTTCAGATCACTCCACGATTTACCATGATCGGTAGAGGTAATTAATTTCACATCGTAAGCATAGGTGCCTTCTCCACTTTTTTGAAGAATATGTCCCATAAATTCTTCGCTACCATTTGATGCCAGCATGGGATAATCCGCCCAATTCACAAACCAATCTTTTCCGGAACTAATAATCCCAGGCTCAGACCATTCCCCGTCTTGTAGAGTGGAAAATTTAAAGAAGTTTTTATCTTTCGTTTTCTCAATCCACGACAAGTAGACCAAACCGTTTTTATCGGTAAATAAGTAAGGTTCGGCGCTAACGGAATCAGCCGGTGAGCTAAGTTGAATTAAGGAACTTTCTTTGACTGCTATTTTTTTTGAAGGTTCTTTACAGGAAGCCAGGAGGGTTAAGAAAAGAAAGACCTTTATAATGTTAGTCATTTTCATTTGTAATTTTAAGGATCAAATCAATATTCTTTTTATCATTCCATTTCCGATAGCCTTCGTCTGAAAAAGTTAACTTTCCATGGGCGTTGAAAATAAAAGTAGTAGGGAGTGCCTGGATATTGAGTTCTTCACTATTATCTACTCTCACATAATTAAATGTATAATCATTCCTATTGGCAAATTCCTGAATTTGTTCAGCAGTTTCATTTGAAGCCATCAAAAATACCAACTTTTCATTCTTTAAAAGTTCCTGAGCTTGTTGAATGGAGGACATTTCTTTAATACATGGGTTGCACCAGGTAGCCCAAAAATTAATGAAGATTGTTTTGCCACTAAACTGTTTTAGATTGATAGGTTGATTTTCCAGGTCAGTTAACCTGATCTTCTCCAATTCAGGAACCATGCCAACAGATGTGTGTGATCTATCTCTCGCAGCTTCCTGACACCCTATAATTGTGGTAAATAAAACTACAATTACTATAAAAACATTTTTCATTAGATTAAAATTAATCTCCGCTTAAAGGATGAGCATATGCATCCAATTGCTATTTTACTTCGTAATCTTACACTCCAATAAATCATTACATCAAAGTATTAAAAAACAACTCCCTCATACTAAAATATAGAGGCAATGATTATTTATAACTCCTAAATCTTCATTTCGAAACATACAATCAGACTCAATGGGTCACTTCACTCTTAATAAACTGGCATTAATCGCGACAATTACCGTACTCACAGTCATTAAAACAGCACCAGCAGCCGGGCTGAGCAAAATGCCTATTTTATATAATACCCCTGCTGCCAATGGTAATGCAATTACATTATAACCTGTGGCCCAAATTAAATTTTGAATCATCTTGCGGTAAGTGGCTTTACCCAATAATATCAGGTTAACAACGTCTTTTGGATTGCTATTTACCAAAACAATTCCTGCAGTTTCTGCCGCAATATCGCTTCCGCTGCCCACTGCAATTCCAACATCAGCTATTGCTAACGCGGGGGCATCATTTACTCCATCACCGGTCATGGCGATGAACTCTCCTTTGTTTTGCAACTCTTTAATTTTTTCTAATTTCTGATGGGGCAATACTTCGCCAAAAAAATGATCCATGCCCAGAGCTTCACTCACGCTTTTAGCTACTTTGTTATTATCGCCTGTAAGCAGGATGGATTTGATATTGTTCTGTTTTAAAGTTTTAATTGCTTCCGCTGATTCTGGTCGTATCTTATCCGACAACGCAATATATCCTGCTAACGCTTTATTGACAATTATAAACACAACGGTTTCGGTATCATTGGCTGTAAAATTATCAGGAACAGCAAAATTATTTTCTTTTAAATAGCCCGGACTAACAACCAATATCTTTTTACCTTCTACAATGGCTTCCACACCTTTACCAGTGATCGCATTAAAATTTTCAGTTGCTGGAATAGGAATAGATAAGTCTTTTACTTTTTGCAGGATGCCTGTTGCAATCGGATGCTCAGATTGTTGTTCCAATGCGGATGCCAGGCGAATGATTTCATTTTCATTCAACTCTTTTTGAAGTGATACAATTCTTGATACTTCAAATTTCCCAACAGTAAGTGTACCTGTTTTATCAAAGACAATAGTAGTAATTTTTCTTGCATTCTCAAATGCTGTTCTGTTTTTAATCAGCAATCCATTTTTCGCCGATAATGCCGTTGATTTTGCAACCACCAAAGGCACCGCCAATCCTAGCGCATGAGGGCAACAAATAACAATTACAGTCACCATTCTCTCCATGGCAAAGGCCAAAGACTGTCCTGTTAAATACCAATACAAAAATGTAGTAATACCTGCAACGATTGCAATAACCGTTAACCATTTTGCAGCGGTGTCTGCCAGCAATTGGGTTTTAGATTTTGATTTTTGTGCATCATCTACCAACTTTATTACTTGTGAGAGATAAGAATCTTTTGCTGTGTGCGATACAGTTACTTTGATAGAGCCGTTTCCATTAATGGCACCGGCAATTACTTTATCGCCTTTAATTTTTTGTACCGGTTTCGACTCCCCAGTCAACATTGATTCATTCAAATAACTTTCCCCCTCCAGTATAATTCCATCGGCTGCCACTTTTTCGCCAGGTTTTACAAGAATGATATCGTTCTCTTTGAGTGTATCCGTCTTAACATCATGAATCATATCGGGCATCACCATGTGCGCATCGGAAGGCATTAACTGTACCAATAGTTCCAATTCTTTTGAAGCGCCTGCAATCGATTTCATTTCTATCCAATGCCCTAAAAGCATGATGAGAATTAGCGTTGCCAGTTCCCAAAAAAAATCCATGCCTTGTAAACCAAATACAACGGCTACGCTGTAAGCATATGCTACTGTTATGGCAAATCCAATCAAAAACATCATACCAGGGCTCTTTGTTTTTACCTCGTTAACCAGACCTTTTAAAAAGGGCCACCCGCCATAAAAAAATACAACCGATGATAATGCGAATAAAACATATTGAGAACCCATAAACTGCCAGTTGACGCCAATAAATTTTTGTATCATGGCTGACAACAACATGATTGGAACAGTTAGAACCACAACTACATAAAATCGCTTTTTAAAATCGGCAATCATCATGGCGTGATGGTTATGCCCTTCCATACCCATGGATGGTCTATCGCCATTTTGCCTGGCATTGTGGTTCATTGTTGCGTGATCCCTGGATGCTGTAGGTTTTGAGGGCACTTCATGATGATGCTTGTGGTCCATGTTTGGATTTTTTATACTAAGCTAATCTGGTTCGTCTGTTTTATTGAACTGTAAAAGATGAGTCATTAAAGAATTATTAATGGTCGCTGAAGTCCTTTTTTTGTTTAGAATGCAGATACTGATCTAATGCTTTTTTACCATATCTCTTGAACACTACCGGGGTAACAATCATATCCAATAATGTTGAACTGATCAGGCCACCCAGGATTACTGTGGCAACCGGATATAAAATTTCTTTCCCCGGAGCCGACGCATCTAATGTCAATGGAATCAATGCAAGTGCTGCAACCAACGCAGTCATTAGAACAGGGACCATTCTTTCCAATGAACCTCTGATGATCATGTGGTCGCCAAATGTTTCACCTTCATGTTCTACTAAATGTATGTAATGAGAAATCATCATGATCCCATTACGGCTTGCAATACCTGTTAAGGTTATGAAACCTACTAATGTTGCAATGGAAAATACGCCTCCGGTCAACAACACTGTGATTACACTCCCTATTAAGGCTAATGGAATGTTTAACATTATTTGCAAAACAATCCTGTTAGATTTGAAATGACTAAATAAAACAAGGTAAATTCCTGCAAAAGAAAACAGACTTAAGACAAGGATCAGCCTTGAGGCTGATTGCTGACTTTCAAATTGACCTCCATATTCTAAATAATATCCCTGTGGCAGTTTTAATTCCTTTGCTACTGTTTGCTGCATTTCTTTTACAGCACTACCCAGGTCACGGCCTTGTACATTACTGCTTACTACAATCCGTCTTTGCGTATTTTCATGAACTATAGAACTGATTCCATTTTCCATTTCGATTGTTGCTATTTGAGATAATGGAATTAAGGAACCATTCGGTAATTCAACCTGGGTGTTTCCAACCTTCGTGATATCATTTCGTTCTGCATCGGTAGACCTTATTAGAATATCAAAGGATTGCTGCCCTTCTAATATCTGGCTGACCACTTTCCCATTATAAAATATTTCAAGATCCTCCGCAACTTTTCCGGCCTGCAAACCATACTGTTTAAGTGCACCCCTGTTTATTTTTATTTTTAACTGGGCAACTAAAACCTGTGCCTCTACCTGCACATCGACTACTCCCGGAACATCACTAATAATTGTACTGAGTTGATTCGCATTACTTCTTAGTTCGTTCAGGTCGTTCCCATAAATTTTGATAGCTACCTGCGCTCGCACACCACTTAATAAATGATCCAGCCTGTGTGATATGGGTTGGCCAATGTTAATGCTGCTGCCTTTTAGAATGTCAAGATTTGCTCTGATGTCTGCAAGTATTTCCTTCATGCTACGCCTTTCATCTTTCAGGGATACATCTATTTCAGTATAGCTTGGTGGTTCAGCGTGTTCATCTAATTCTGCCCGGCCCGTTCTGCGCGAAGTAAGGAGTACGTCTGGAACTTTCAGTATTTGCCGTTCCGCTATCGAACCAATTTTGTTTGATTCCTCTAATGAGGTTCCGGCCGGGGCTACAACGTTTACAGTAAAGCTGCCTTCATTAAAAGATGGTAAAAATTCAGTTCCGAAAAAAGGAACAATCGCGATAGCCGCAATTATTAGAGCTACTGCAACACCAATAATTGGCTTTGTATGATTTAACCCCCAATGCAATAATTTTGCATCCTGCTTTTTCAGCCATCTTACTAAGGGGCTGTCATCATCTTCCTGATCAGGGACTGTTGTTTTACTTTCTTTCCTTTTCCAAAACTTTAATCTGATGTGATTCAGGTTTTTTCTTTTACCTAAGAGGTAGCTACACAAAGCCGGTGTTACAGTTAGTGAAACAACCAATGATGCAACAATAGAAGTAATGTAAGCAATGCCTAATGGAGCAAATATTCTTCCTTCGATTCCCTGTAAGTAAAATAGTGGAATGAATACCAATACAACAATGATGGTAGCATATACGATAGAATTTCTTACCTCACTACTGGCATCATAGATCACTTTTAATAATGGCTTTGGGTTATTGCTGGCGAAGTTTTCTTTTAATCTACGGTATACATTTTCTACATCTACTATCGCATCATCCACTAACTCACCGATCGCGATAGCCAGACCTCCTAGTGTAAGTGTATTGATGGAAATGCTGAAAAATTTGAACACAATAGCTGTAATGATAAGAGATAAAGGAATAGCAGTTAATGTAATAATTGTTGTTCTAAAATTTAATAGAAAAAGGAATAAAATAATAATAACTAAAATGAAACCGTCTCGCAATGCTACTTCTACATTTGTTAAAGAGTTAGTTATGAAACTGCTTTGCTTGAATACGTCAGTATTAATCTTCACATCGGGGGGAAGGGAGGCTTGAATTTCCTTTACTGCTTCTATAATATCTTCCGTTAATGTTACGGTACTCGCTGTGGGTTGCTTTTCGATACTTAAAATAACTGCTGGCTCGCCATTCAATGAGCCGTCGCCTCTTTTAACGGCCCCACCAAATTTTACTTCGGCAACCTGGCTCAACAAAACCGGTGAATTATTTTTGTTGGTCACCACAGTACTGGCTAAATCGTCCAATGTATTTGCCCTGGCAATGTTCCTAATGAGTACTTCTGAACCTTGGTTATTTATGAAACCACCTGTGGTATTTTGGTTTGTTGCTAATAATGCTTTATCAATATCATCGATCGAAACTTGAAATTGCCGGAGTTTTTCAGAGGAGATCAATACCTGGTATTGTAAGCGTTCCCCACCAATAGGAATCACTTGTGATACTCCTTTTATACTCATAAGTCTTCTACGGATTGTAAAGTCCGACAAGGTTCTCAGATCTGCGGGGGATGTAGTATCACCTGTAACGGCTACCATCATTATTTGTCCCATAATAGAACTTATAGGGCCCAATTGAGGCGTTATTCCCTGGGGCATTTCGATAGCCTGTATTCTTTCGGATGTTAATTGCCTGGCCCGGTATACATCTGTTTTCCAATCAAATTCTACGAATACCATTCCCAAACCCGGCGATGCCACAGACCTTACTGATTCAACACCCGGAGCACCATTTAGAGAAGTTTCAATGGGCAGGTTTACCTGAGCTTCGATTTCTTCGGGGGCCATGCCGTTTGCTTCTAAAAATATAGTTACTCTTGGTCTGTTTAAATCAGGCAATACATCTACCGGCAAGCTTACTAAGGTAAACACCCCATATACCATAATCAGTGCCGCTGTAGCAATTACAAACAACCTGTTTTGTAATGAGAATTGAATTAGTTTATTAAGCATTTTTTACTTTTATGTTCACCTCTCCTGCACCTATAATTCATACATGGGGTTTATTTCCTGGATGTAAGCCAATCCTGAAAAGCTTTTATTTCTGTAGTTTGATCGTCAATTACTTTTTTTGCAAACTTTTTCGTTTCAAGTTGCTTACCATGTGATATCTCATGCTCAGCCATATCAACTGCGCTCTGGTGATGAGGTATCATCATGGTTACAAAATCTTTATCAGCATCACCCGTCATTTGCATTCCTTTCATTTTATTCATCATTGTATTCATAGCCTCCATCAATTCATTATGCTCTCCTCCTGCATGACCCGGATCTGCCTGACCTTGTTTATTTTGGACAGGCTTATGATTAGATACCATCGTTCTTAATTCCTCAATCTCTTTCTTTTGAGAACTGATGATTTGTTGAGCCATACCTTTAATCTTTTCGTCCTTTCCTTTAGGCAGGTAGTTTTCTGCCATATCTACGGCATTCTGATGATGTGGTATCATCATACTTGCAAAATCATGGTCAAAGTCTCCTGACATCTTCACTGCATTCATATCATCCATCATCTTTTTCATCATCTGGTCATGTTCGGAATTGGTTTCACCCATATTTGTATGTGTTCCGGCTGTGGACTCATTGTGTGTTGCTGTATCAGAAGTTGTTTCTGACGATGTGGTACTATCATTACATGCTTGCAAAAATGCTATTGAAATACCAAATGCCGTAGCTACTAAAATGTTCTTTTTCATATCTTGTTGTTTTTAGATTATAAAATAATTTACATTCAGGGTTTGAGGGTAAATACATAAATCTTTAAGCCGTAGAAGATGAATAAAATCTATATGATTTCATTTGTTGTTGTTTTATAATGTTGCCGCTCCAAACTCAATCCTGATTTTTTCCCATGCTATTGCTATCGTTCCTTTTTTATTGCTCCCATTTTGTATATAATACTGCAATCGTTCAATGGAATTATTTTGCTTTTTCGGCTTTATTTTTATTCTAACCATATCTTCCTTATCGTTATAATCGTTCGTCAAATGCTGCTTCCAGTTTTTATTGAGAATGATTGTCCATTCTGTTTTGCCGGGGATGGAGAATAAGGCGTATTTACCAGCCGGTATTGTTTTTCCACCAATCATAAATGGTTTATCCATTTCTATGGTAGTGGCATCGTGCGCTCCTGTAACCCATACTTCATCATAAGGAACAAGCCCTCCCCAGATCACTCTTTTTCTTACACCCGGAGAATGATAATTAATGGTCACTTTCGCTTCACCTATTTTTCCAACAGCAGCAGATTTGATGCTTTTTTTTGAAGTATCCCCTTTCGCATTAGGGTTATAACATACTTCATCCTTTTTTTCAGTTTGCTGAGCGGTGACCATGGTAAACCAAAAAAGTAACAACATCGGGGCTAATATCTTTTTAAGAAACATATCAAACGTTTTTAATTTTTTAAAGGGAATACAAATACATCATCTGCCTGAGTTCATTTAAACGGCTGGTTTTCCTTCGGCTACATTCATAACAAAATCAACCGTATGTACTTTCCCCTCACTTTTAAACTGAATCCAGCCGCGATAAATTCCTGGCTTTTTAAATGTAGTGTTCAAATCAAACTTACCGCCTTCAACATCTGGATGCACATGCAGGTACTCCTTATCTTCAAGACTTACTACAACCATATGCGCTTTTGCACCTAAATAATTTTCCAGGGAGTTTACATCCACTTCTTTTCCATCTTGCATCACTTTGCCCGCTATATGCATCTGACTTCCGGTAATTAATTTGCCACCATCAATAGAAAGGGCCACCGTGAACTTATCAACTACACTGGTTAATTTATCCGCGTTGTAGGAAACGGCAACTTTAGGTGTTCCTTTAATATTCAGATTTATTTTTTCGACCTGGTGGCTTCCCCCGCCTGGTAAATAGTCTGCAAACAATGTATAGTCCCCTCCGTGTTCAAAGCGGGTTTCATTGTGTCCCGATCCGTTTGTGTAAGCCTTGCTTTTATCTAATACATTAATTAGATAAGAGCCATCAGGCTGATATTCCGGATGTATATGCTCAAAATAACTGAGGTCGTTGCTTACCACGATAAGATGTATTTTTTTTTCATGCTGCAGATCCAACGGCACTGCTTCAACATCCTTACCTACTACCTTTGGAGTCAAAGAAAATGTCGCGCCTTTGTTAGCTTCAACACTTGTGGGGTGTGCTTCGAAGTGCATTTTATAGGTAAGGCCATTGTCAACCCCGTCAAAATGTTCAAGCTTCATGCCGCATACAGGACAGTTTCCTTCTTTCTCGTAAGTTTTCCCTTTTTCACAATTCATCGGGCAGCGATAACTATGCTGGTGGCTGACTGAGGTATTGTTTGTGGAGTCTTTGGTATCTGTTTTTGTTCCTGCATTATTGGTACACCCACTAAAAAATACTGCACCCATTATAACAACACACGATATACTGACAAAGATTGATTTCATTATGCTTTGATTTTAATTTTATACTGAATTATTATTGTTTAAGACTATCATAGTCAACTGACGATGATTTTTTTTTATCAACCTGTTTGAGGTCCATTTTGCAAACAGGACATTTCCCAGGTTTTGTATATGCCTTATCTTCTTCGCAATTCATTGGGCATTTGTAATTATCCGGTACATTCTCCTTTTTTACGACTTGCAATTGCATTTTACATACGGGACATTTACCATTTTTATGATACGTTTTTTCTTCTTCACACTTCATGGGACATTGATAATGGACTGACTTATTTTCTTTTTTGGAAATAACTTTCTTTTTAGCTGTTTGCGCATTTATAGAACTAGCAAGGCACACAGCAATAAATGCCATGAGGAGATATTTAGCTTGTTTCATCATTATTACATTTATAGTATGCGAAATAATTTATTTTGCTTTTCACATCGTACGGAGTCTCGAATTGTATGTGACCTATTGGTTAAGAAATATTGTTTTTATTGGATATACATTAGTTACGACGACTCTCTCTCCCTGCTCTACTCCTTTAAGAATTGCTACCCGTTGATCATTTGACTCGCCCTTTGAAATATAACTGATGCTATACTGTTGTGCATTGTCTTTAATGAATACCGCCGGTTTGCCATTTACTTCGGTGATGGCCTGCGCAGGTACTAGTAGCTGTCTGATTATATCCTTCGTAAATAATCTTACATTGACATTCTCGCCGATCTTGAATTGACCATTCGGACGAACGATTTCAAATATTACGCGTTGCGCCTGATTGTCTTCTGAAACAGATTGAGCACTCGATAGCATTTTTAATAAATACTGTGAGGTATCACCCTGAATGTTGGAAGACGTTGTAACTTTCTGCAAATTTTTTAACGGATCATTATTGGATGAAAACACCTGTGCTTCCAGGTAAACTTTATCAAGATTGGTTATGTCAAACAGGGTTTCGCCTGAATTGAGGACAGCACCAATAGCGTAATTAAAAGTTCCTACAATACCACTGATCGGAGCTGTCAGCGTAACCATCCTGGTATTGCCCATGTTTTTGCTTGCACTGGCATCAAATAATCTCTTATTTCTTGTAGCTGTTTCATACCTCGCCTTTGCTTCTGTAACATCTTTCTTAGCTGCTATATCTTCAATTGATTTTAATCTTTCATATTGCGCTTTGGCGGCATTGTATTCGCCATCCACCGTGTTTTTCTGAGAGATAATATCGATTTGTGTACCGGCATCCACCTGTTGCTCAACTACTGCCAGCACCTGGCCTGCGGAAACACGTTGACCTACATTTACTCGCAATGAAACAATTTTCCCAGTTTGAGGGGTCTGAATTACGGCTCTCCCTTTGGGAGAAGGAACTATTGTGCCTAACACTTCAACGGATTGGTTCAAATTATTAATGGATACATTTTCAGTAAGGATGTTGAATAAGAATTGAGATTCTTTTTCAACAATAAATGCACTCGAAAGATTTCCTGTTTTTGAACCAGGTTCATCATGACCTTCATGTGCCTGAACCTTATAATATCCGGCGGAAGGAATAAGACATAACAGTATCAATAATGCTGATGTTATTTTCCGGTTACGTTTTTTCATAATCAAAAACATAAAGAACAGTCCTGCCAGCAAACCTATTGTTGCGTATAGCCAACTATTTTCATACCAGTGATCATGAACCGTTTCTATGGCAGGTTCTACAATCAATTCCTTTCCAATGGCTATATCTTTAAAAAGCAGCAAATCAGCACCTAAAAGACTGTTGATATTGATGGCGATATTGTAATTTTTTTTCTCAGGAAATATTCCACGTATTTCATATATGCCATTATCAAGGCGTGAAGCTGATAATTTAATATTGCTGTTACCTGAAACAGATAAATCCAGGGTTGCACTGTCTACCGGCTGGTTTGTATTGTAATTACTGACGAACAATCTAAGTAGTCCTTCTTTGCCAGGTGCGATGGTAGTATACTTCAGTAATAGTTCATACTTGTCTGAAATGGTTTCACTAGAGAAATAACTCGCGGTTGTGGCGGCAGTTTTTTTAGCATTGTTGTGATCTTCTCCCTCATGGGCAACACTTAGAAGTGGAACCATTAATAATAAAAAGATGCAGATGTTTTTCATACATTAAAAATTTCCAGTTAAGTATTTGAGTTCAATAACTGCCTGGTTATAGGTTCTGATTGTTTCCAGATAATTTGATTTAGTCTGGTAAGCTGTGATGATGTTTCGTAAGGTTTCTATATAACTTACCTGTCCTGCCTGAAAAAGACGAAATGCTGTTTGCATAATTTCATCAGCGAGTTTCATTGCAGTTGTATTATAGTAGTCAATACTTTTTTGCGTTCTTGAAAGGGTTGAGAATGTCAATTGATAATCGCGTTGTAAATTCTGTAACCCTCTTTTACTTTCTGCAACCGCCAATTGGACCCCTGTTTGTGCAGCCTGGATCCTGGACCTGTTTTGACCAAACCATAACGGAACTGATACCCCCAAACGAAAACCAAGTTTCTTTGATCCCTCTGAAGGATTTTGCAAACCGAATAATGGTCCGGCGTTGACTTGTGGAAGCAGTTCTGCTCTCGCAACCTTTAATTGTTTCTCATAAATTGAAATTTGCTGTTGCAGAATTTGCTGTTGCACAGAACCAGGCATGGAATCTTTTGCAACATTTAATATCGCGTCGACGGTCAAAGGCTTTAGAGTATCAACCCTAAAATCTTCATTTAGATTTATGAGATAACCCAAAGCTTTCTTTTGGGCATCCAGCTCATTTATAACAAGGTTTAATTGATTCGTCACATTATTGGCTTCATTCGAGGCGAACAATTCTTCCAGTTTATTGATCTGGCCGGCCTGAAAACTTCTTTCTGCAGCATTTTTTATGGATTGATACATGCTGTCTTGTCCTCTTAGTAATTGTGCTCGCGCATTCAAAAACTGCACTTCACTATAAGTATTCTGAACCAGCCTGTTTATTTCATTGAGGTTTAACCGAAGCATCAGTTCAGAAAGTTTAATACGTTCCTTTTGCAAGCCTCTTCGGGTTGAATATACATGTGGCAAACTCAATGGAACAATCACACCCAACACGGTAGGATCATAAGGATCTATTTCATATTCCAGTTCCGGGTTATTAAAACCGTTAGAACCTTTCAGTAATTGTTGTTGCTGCTGAAGACTAAGTTGAGCAGGGTTTGTATTCACGCGGTTCTGAGTAGCAAGATTAACAACTTCCTCTGAGGTGAGAAGACGTTGCGAAATCCCGGAAACGGAAAGAAATGCAAAGACTATTAGAAAATAACTTTTGAACATAACAGAGTGATTCTATTTGAAAAGAGGGGCCATTTCCATCCACGTTGATGGATCGGTTCGTGCGTAATACCACGACTCTTCAAAAAAATCAAATCAGGAAAGACTGTATAGAAATGCGAATGTCAGGTATGGGGGGATGGTGCCTTCGTGTAAAGCGATGGGTACTATATAAATTACTTTTAATATATTCTAAAAGCTGTATTTGATACGTAAACTGAACTACGAATAATATAACTGATACAGGAGGTTCCACTGTTACAGAAGAGGAAATATTTTTGTCGAGTTTTAAGAAATTTACAACCCCATTACTACAGCAATCCTGATCGTTAGGTGATTCAGAACGTTCCTCATGATCAGTCTTCATATTTCTGGTACTATTTTGACCCTCAGTACAACACCCTTTCTTCTTATCTGTAGCTTGTGATGATATACTGCTCTGACTATGATGATGCTTGCTATTGTATCCCATATCAATCCCCAATGAACACGCGAATCCCAAAAGGGTATTCAATGAGAATGCCACCAGGAGATTGAATGCAATAACTTTAATAGTTGAGCTAGATACCATATGAGGCCACAAAAGTAGTAAGTTTATGAATAGCAAACATAGTTCTCATACCGTCCAATTTGTTATAATTTTCCGGGAAAGATTTATATAATTGCGTCTTTATCTGAATTTATCAACAAATCTGAAGTCCTTCTCGCAAAGGCGGTAAGGCTGAGTAAATCACCTGGCCTCCTTACGCCCTTGCGAGTATCTCTTAGAAATAAGTGGAAAAACCCACTTGAAATCCAGCAAGTTTCGAAGGAGGGTTTCCCAAAAGATCGGTTTGCCAATTATACCTGTAATTGAAGCGTATTACAGTTTGAGAAGATGGACGCCAACTTATGGCTGGCACAATTGAATACAGATGTTCAGATATTTTTCCGCCAGTAGATGTAAATCTTCCTTTATTCCAATCTACATATTCGAGCCGAAGGGCAGCATTTAATACAGCTTTCTCAAATCCAAAAATGGATCGTTGAAGTATTGGTTGTACAATATCAACAAATCCACCTTGTTGCCTTCTTCCAAACTGCTCGGTATAGGTATTTGGAATATCAACATCTACCCAGGCCCATTCCCCATTAATATAAGTTTTACTTTTTGAAATGGTGGTGTTGAAATCAAGAGCGAAAACATGTACTCTTCTCTTTTTATCTAATGTCAATCCATCTACTTCATATTTATTATAAATGCCACCCATATATGAAACACCTACCTCACCAATAGTTCTCTTCTTAACAGCCACTTTTGCCGTTACTAAGGGACTTCCATTAAAGCTTTCTTCAAAGCGGTCTTTATTTTCCTTGCTCGCCGGTAAAAATGTTTTATTTTCTGAATTGCCAATGATCTTATCATCAAACCCATTAGTTAAATAAACTTCATATCCATACACCCAATCTTTCGCAAACTTCTTTCCAAAAATCCCGAACCCCACGTTACTCCAGGTAGCAGGAAGCATTTGGGTGGCTGAAATCGGGCGGTCAACAAATTCCCATTTAGGTCCATCATGGTTTTGGTTGAAAGCTCCAATCGGATTCATCACCACACCAGCTCTCACATTGAGCAAGGGGGCAAATTCAAAATCTAAAGAAGCAAACTCAATATTGATTTCTTTTGTGCCGTCTTCAAATTCTATTTCAGATAAAAATTTTAATCTTTTTGCAATGGAAGAAGAAACGAATAAAGTTAATCTGCGCATCTGGAATTGATGACCCTCACTTATTCCATCCTCTCCTATATATTGATAATTAGCTTCGACATAACCACCCAGGGCAACCGGTAATTTTCCAACCTGGATAAATGGCCTGTTATAAACCGCATCCATATTTAATTTTAACCCGGAGGTATCCTTTGAACCCTTTCTTAATAGAACAGGATCAATTTGTGCGAATATGTAATGAAGGCAGAATATTAGAAGAATAAATAAGACAGTCTTTTTCATGATTGCTTTCTCAGGTCGATGAATAATTGGTTATTTAAAACCGAAACAGGAAAAGTACGAAGTCCTGTTTCTGCCGGACCATTGGTAACGCGCCCTCTGTTATCATACTCGCTTCCATGGGCAGGGCATTGCAAATGAGTTCCTGATACCTGTACTTCCGCTCCCTGGTGGGCGCATTCCATCCAGAGTGCCGAATAGTCCTCTTCACTAAAACGATATACACATAGCGGAAATTTCAATTCTTCATTACGTACAATAATATACGACCGGTACGCACTTTTTCCATTCTGCATAATTTTAAAATCCTCGGTTTCAATAAGGATCCCATCTGTATTCAGTTTACCTGCAATATATTTTGTAGAATGGCATGCAGGCACCAATACCGTTAAACCAACAACACCTAAGCAGACAGAACAACTGCTAGAAATAAAATCTCTTCTTTTCATTTCGATATATTAAAGCGATTCCAGGAATGTAATAAGGTTGGCTTTATCAACGGTGTTCAATTGGTGAAAATCATTTTTACTTTTAGTAGCCTCGCCCCCATGTAACATAATAGCTTCTTCGATGCTTCGTGCCCGACCATCATGCATTAAAAATACCTGTCCACCCTGCGAATTTTTAGATAGACCTAGGCCCCACAAGGCAGGTGTTCTCCATTCGCTGGGAGCTGCGGATCCTTCTGTATATCCATCATTGAGTGCGGGTCCCATATCGTGCAGAAGCAAATCCGTATAAGGATGAAAAGTTTTATTGGATAAAGCAGCAATAGATGAAAAACCGGTTTTCATATCCGGGGAATGACATTTTCCGCAACTGATATTCGTGAATATTTTTTTGCCCGCATCCACATCTGCATTTGTAAAATTGCGCGGTATCGGAGCTTTTAATGTTTTAAGATAGACAACTACATCAATAACAGTTTGATTGCTTATTTCCGCATCAACGATCTGACCATTATAAGTATCGAACGGCTCATAAGAAGATGCTATGCCCATGTCCTGGTTATAGGCATTTACCGTCTGGTGAAACAAATCAAATGCTGCTGCTTTTTTGCCAAACCGACCGATATATTTTCCATTTTGCGTGATAGTGTTTTGTCTTGCCGTTAAATAGGATGGAATGGTGATCCAATTCGGTTTTCCGGAAATACCATCCCCATTGGAATCATTTGGATCAGAGAGCGCGAGAAGGTCTCCGTCTGTTACAGCATCCAGAAATCCTAAACCTGTATTTGCAGGTGGCGTAAATTTTGAGAACGTAGCACCGGCAGGAATACTTTCTGCCTGGAAATTATTGAGTGCTCTTTGTTGTAATTGAGGACCCCCCAGATGCAAAAACTGGTTGCCGGTACTATCAATTTGCCCAAATCGCGTTAAAGTTGTAAAAGGATGTCCTTTACCATCACCTGCATGACAGGTGCCGCATGAAGTAGCAACGAAAATGGGGCCGAGGCCCGTTGTGGAAGTGAAAATTTCATCGTTAAAACCAACATCGCCCCGGATAAACTGCGCGAGCTGTTCAGTGGTTAATCCTTCAATTGGCCCATCGAGAATTTCGTCATCGGCTGGTGCTTTGGGTAAAATTTTTTGGCAGGCAATGCCTGCTGCGATGAAGCAAACGATCAACAGGAGTACCACATATTTCCTTTTCATAGAAAAAAACTTTAAAATTAGGGATGCAAAGATTTTAATTTAGACAAATCTAATTTATTTTTTTTGGAATTCTATATCTATTTTGCAGGAAATAATCTTACGGTGCATTCATTTACGGAGGAGAATTATCTTAAAGCCATTTTTAAATTAGAGCAATCCAAGAATGCTACTGTTTCCAATTCAGATCTCTCTAAAGAATTGGGGATTCAATCAGCGTCTGTTACTGATATGTTGAAAAAAATGGCTAAAAAAAAATTCATCCATTATGAAAAATCAAAAGGTGCCAACCTCACAGAAAAAGGAAAGCAGGTAGCTATCAGCATCATTCGCAAACACAGGCTCTGGGAATTATTCCTGGTGGAAAAATTACAGTTCGGGTGGGAAGAAGTACACGAAATCGCTGAACAGCTTGAGCATATACACAGTGAAGAATTGATTAACCGGCTCGATTCATACCTTGGTCATCCAAAGGCAGACCCGCATGGGGATCCTATTCCAAATTCAAACGGAGTATTTGCTAAAGGGAAGTCCCTGTTACTCTCTGAAATGAAAGAAAGCAGCCAGGGAAAATTCACTGGAGTCGTAGACCACTCACCATCATTCCTCAGCTTTCTCAATAAGATAGGTCTCAATTTAGGCGACAGCATTAAAATCAAATCCATTGAGGAATTTGATAACAGTTATACTTTACAATTAAAAGGGAAGATTGAACTTACAGTTAGTAATAAAGTAGCAAACAGCATCTTAATCTCTGATTGAAGATAGCTGCAAGGGTAAACTAATTATTCTTAGAACTTTTTTGAATTTATCAAGAATTACAAACCCTTTATTTGTTGGCCATGATCTCTTGCAATCTGTCTGAAATTTCGCTAATTTGAGTAAAAGTTTCTTTCTACATCTACCAATTGCAGCTTTTGCATCGTTGAATCCTTAGATAAAAAGATGAGAAGATTTTATTACATAGTGTATATAACAACAGTTGTCTTGTTTAGTTGTAATCAAGCTTCTGAGTATTCAACTAACATCGATGTAACTAATGCCCAAAAAGAAGAAGCTGGCATCACTTGTGCTTCAGCGAATATCATATTAGAAAAACAAAAGAGCGAACAAACTAATGGGATGCAGGGTAAAGGGCAACATGGAGAATTTAAAACAGATTCCCCTATCGAATTAAATCTGATAGCGGATGGATTTAAAATAATTCCATTAGCAGGTCTTGCCATCTGGGCGCCTTTCACAACTTTCGTAGATAGTGCTATGGTAATCGGGGACCTAATAATTTCCGACACAGATCTTGCCCCGGTACAGCAGCAAGTGATTGCCCAAGGATTCACAATCAAAGACATGCATACATTTGCAACCCGCACGCGCTCCATCATTCATTATATGCATATTACTGGTTTTGGAAATGATTCCAAACTTTCAATTCGCGTGAAAGCGCTTTTTGAAACGTTGAAAAAGTTTAGTGGTAAACTGAATGAAGGGAAAACCAAAAGCGTGTTTAACAATCTCAATATTGCTTTGCTTGATTCTATTATAGGGTATAAAGCAGAAGGCAAAGGAGAAGTTTACAAATACACCATTGGCCGGCCTAATGTGTTAAAAACCTATGAAATACCTGTTGGTACGTTTTCGTCATTCAACACCTGGGCCGCATGGCAGGGAACAGATCAAGAAGCTACAGTGACAGGAGATTTCATGATGTTGGAATCTGAAGTAGGTCCTGTTCTAAAAGCATTAGCTGAAAATGGAATTGAAGGAGTAACAGTCCATAACCACCTTGTTCATGAGCAACCGGGCATTTTCATTTTGCATTATTGGGGAGTTGGAAATGCTGAAAAGTTAGCAAAAGGCTTAAAGGCTGCTTTGAATCAGCAGGAAAAAAATGAACCATTGACTTCTAAATTTTAGATTTAAAAGCATTTCACTATGCTTCCACCCGAATTCAAGCTATAATTTTATTAATTTATATCTACAACTTTGTAAACCTGATTGTTTTAATTTCAGAAGATCCATTGTTTACAGTTAGAATATAATTTCCAGTAGCGAGATTGTTCAAAGTAATGGGCACATCAATAACACCTTTGTTAAGAATTATGCTTATGCGCTTAACAATGGTTCCTTGCAAATTAGTTATTACTACTTCCGCCTTCTTATTAGTATTAGTAGCAGCCGAAATGCTTAGCAATGTTCGGTTGGTAACCACCGATGGTACCAGGCTATTAATTTCAAACCCTTTTTCTTTTCCTGTAATCGCAACTATTTTTGAGTTGTAAAACTTTCCGTCCAAATCTCCTACTCGTATCCTGTAGAATATTTTGCCTGTGGAATTGACATCTGTAAAATCGAAGGGCTGTGTGCACCTCAGTCTGTCTGCTTCAAATGTATTTATGGTTGTATAATCAATCCCGTTAGAAGATCGTTGAATTTCGAACTTTGCATACGCTATAAGGCAAATTACTTTCCAGTCTAATCTTGCATTATTACCAACTGGTCGTACTTCCAGTGTGCTTAGTCTTACAGGGATAGAATCAAGCAAATACGTTTGAGAGTTTGCATTAATACTAAAACAGTTGATGAATATCAGGAAGGAAAGAAGTTTTAGAACAGTCATTTCTTATAAGATTTTGGAAATAATATATACGAGATTAAATGGCATAAAGATGTTTGATAAAAATATAGTAAGTCTTAAAGATATAAAGACTCAAGGAGCTTTGCAACTGCAAATTCATACTTATAACGCTTTCAATTCAATATAAAAATTGGATTGTTTTCCGGATAAACACACCAAGGTCTAAAATAAGCTCGAAATGACTATTTTATTTTAAATCTCCATCCCGCATAGATCATCCTGCCTGTAACTGGTCCCCAGATTATCGAAGCATCAAAGTATGGACTAAATGGTTGGTCCGCTGCTATTATAGGATCTTTCTGAAAATAACGTGTAAGATTTTCGCCGCCAATATAAAGATCCATTGGATGTTTTATTCCAATTGTTTTACTGACTTGCGCATTCATTAAAATAAAAGAAGGCGAATACTCATCTCTTCGATACGCTAATGGATTGCCCTGGGTGTTGGGAATTCTTTTTTTACCATTGAAGTTAACGGTGTAATCAATTTTCCAACCATTGGTTGAATATGCCAGGTTACCAAAAGCCCTATTGCTGGCAATTAAGGGGCGTTGCAATAACTTCCCGCTATATGTTGTTTTTACATCAAAATATCGATACGCTACCCGTAGGTCCAGCTTTTTTACCAGTTCAAAATTTAATTCTGCCTGGAAACTATTAGAATAAGATTTGCCACTTAAATTATAAAACTTTACTTCTCGCGGATTCTCTACATCTACCACGATTTGATTTTCAAAATCATTCCTGAAATAATCCACACTGAATGAGCCGTCCCGTTGAAATAAGGTGAATGTCTGATCAATACTAATTCCCTTATTCCATGCTATTTCAGGATCTAATCCATAACCCTTTCCTTGTGCTGAAGGTATTATATCTACCTGCCTGGAACTGGCAAATACACTCATATTCTCTGCAAAAATATTAGCTGTACGTTGACCACGTCCGGCACTTAGGCGGACAGTAGTTCCAGTTATGGGTTGATATCGTACATGAATACGTGGTGTAAGAAAGATGCCGAACAAGCTATTATAGTCTGCACGCATGCCAGCCACCACATTGACGTTTTCCAGGTAGCTGTAGGTATATTCAAAAAATGCCCCGGGAACAATTTCATTACGTTTATAATTGTTGATATTGTATTCTTCATCAATCTTATCATACAAAAAACTTAACCCGGTTCTGAACTTATGATTTGTATTATTAATAATTGATTGATAGATCAGGTTACTATAAAAGGTCCCCTGCCTGGCATTATATTTTGTAAGCCCGAAATAAGAATTTTGTATATGACTAATAGCGGATACCTGCAATCCTATGCTCTTATACTTTTTCTCAGGAAATACGAAACCAACTTTCCCAAAGACTTCAAAACGTTGAGTACTTATTCCCAAACCATACTGATTGTTGGTAAATTTATCCCGCGACGGATCAAAATTTTTCTCACCACCCGTTCTTCTATCATTTAAAAATTTTATACCAAATTGTGATAACCATCCTTTTGGATCCTCATACTTCCATCGGTTTACCGCACTGAATTGGTTACCTGTTGGAAGATCCCTGAATCCATCATTATTAAAATCAAGCTTTTTATTTGTCAAAAAATCATCATGCAATAACAATCCTGTAGACCACTTCTCCCCTATTTTCTGAGAGAGATTTACATTGACATCAGTCTTACCAAAATCGTTTAGGTATACATTTGCATATAATTGCTCGCTGTTCTCAGGTTTTTTTAGTTCAATATTGATTTGACCTGCTATACTTTCGTAACCATTGGCTACCGAACCAATTCCTTTCGTGAGTTGTATGGATTCAACCCAGGGACCTGCAATTGAATTTAAACCGAGTGGTGTTGCAATACCCCTGGGCCCAGGCAAGTTCTCAACTGTTAACTGTGTATAATTGCCGCTTAATCCGAGTAATTGTATTTGTTTTGATCCCGTAATGGCATCATTATAGGAAACATCCACAGAAGGATTGGTTTCAAAACTTTCACTCAAATTACAACAAGCCGCTTTGAATAATTCTTTATCTGTCATGATTTGAGTACGGATAATGTTTAACGACGAAACATAAGTGGAGCGTTGTTTAGCTGTTATCCTTACTTCATTCAATTGTTTGCCCGAACCAAGTATCACTTTTATTTCCATCATATCAGTTATAGAAACAGTATCAGGTTGATATCCTGAATAACTAATAATTAGTCGGCTCGATTTTCCATCATGCTTTAACCTGAACACTCCATTAGAATCTGTGACGGTTCCGGTATTCGTACCCAACCAAAGAATGCTCGCGCCAGGTAAAGGGTTAAAATCACCTTTAAGGCTACTCTCTAATACAACACCCTTAACAATATTCTCAGATTGTTTAGAGTGTATATCAGAAAATGCGGAAGAATCATTGGTAATGGACTGAATTAAAGAATCTGCAACAACACTTGTATCATTTATTACTTCTTCCATCATCGTTTCCATTTCTCTGAAATGGCAACATTCGGGTAGATCATTATAAACGGCATCTTTTGCCTTTTTGTGTTCAAGGTCATGCCCCGCTGCTACTATCCTGTTTTCGATCTTATTCAAAGAAATTTGCGTTGGGTTGAACACGAGCGATAATAATTTTGAATCAACGTTCCAGTCCGCAGATTTCACACGTTTTCCTTTTACAACTGTTTCGATTCTTTGCTTGCATTGCTCACAGGTTCCAAAAACCTTAAACACGACTGTAGTATCATTTGAAAAAGAACCATTGTTTTCTTGAGAGTAAGAAATCATGCTGGGGAAGATCACGCTTAACATGATTAAACATTTATAAAATCTCATTGTACATTAATTGGGTGATAGCTTGCTGGGAGTTACATCGGAAAATAACAGGCTGAATAAACAGTCTGAAGTCGGTGATGTGAATGTTAGAAATAGAGTATATTAAATTCTAAAAACGCAATGAATTATATAAAGAGGCGTGTTAGAGAAATAAGGAGGAGAATGAATACTATTCGCTATGGAAACATTATTTTTTTCTAATTTGGAAGTTTCAAAAAACGAGTTAGTGAAATCTATGTCACAAAAGTATTTGTCACAGGCAAAAATATCTGCAAATGCAAGATGACTATCTTTTACTTTAAAGAATTGCTGGTTCGTCTTGCAACAACCTGTATTTTCATCTCCTTTTTCGCATTGCTCCTTCACATCATAAGCCACATTTATTCTAACTGATTGTAGCTTACCACAGCAATAAAATTCATTAATGCTAATGCCCAAAGTTGATAAGGCATACACAATGAGAAGAAATATGATAGTAAGTTTTTTCATTATTAATAAGGCAGTAAAACAAACAAAGATATCATTCTTAAACGATGAATATGTCGCGTATATTACAAAATGCCTTGTTTAAAAAATTTTAACTCTGCTTTTGAGTATTGAGTTGCTTCCCGCTGATCTCTCTTCAAAGCGCGTAAGCAATCTGCCTGATTTTTCTCCTTTCACACCCATGCTTTTGATCCGCATCAGTCAGATCTATACTAGTTAACGAGTTTAAGGATTCTACCAAAGTCTGAGTAAAACGCGGATGAAAAGAAATCATTTGTCAAGGAGAAATAAACCTATTTATTGCGGCTCGGCAAATCGTTTGTCAGTAAGAAAAGTAGAATCTGTTAATGTAGCCAGGAATTGAACAATGTAAAATTTTTCGGTTGATGTTAACGGTATTTTGTTTTTTAATAAAGGATCCAGCGTTGGACTGTCCTGTATTCCTGAAGAGTAATGATCCAAAACCCGGTTGATTGAAGTAAAGCGACCGTCGTGACCATATGGAAACGTTTGAAAGATGTTTCGTAAGCTAGGCACTTTAAATTTTAAAGAATCTTCTTTCCTGTTTGTGATCCGCATTCTGCCGAAATCTTTGAGGAAAGTATTTATTTTCAAACCGGTGTTTCTATAAGTAAAATCTGTAAAAAGAGGTTCCTGGTGACAGCTAATGCATTTGGCCTGGAATATTTTATATCCATTTTCTTCATTGATATTAAAAACTGCTTTACCGGCTTTCATCTTATCATACTTTGAATCACCCGAAACGAGTGATCCAACGAATTGAGTGATGGCTAATAACATTCGCTGAGAATTAATGGAGTCATCGCCATAGGCTGCTTTAAATAGCTGGCGATATTTATTATCAGCCTTAAGCTTACTTACAACAATATTAATATCCTCGGCCATTTCATTAGGCGCGGTTAATGGTGCCAGCGGCTGTACCTCAATATGATTGATTCCACCGTCCCAATGCATTTCTTTGTGCCAGGCCATATTGAATAAACCAGGAGCGTTCCGGGTGGTGAATTGATTGTTGAAGCCGTGGCTCAGATCATGATCGAAAGTGGCAAAAGCGGCCGATTGCTGGTGACAGGATGCACAGGGAAAATTGCCATCTTTTGAAAGACGCCCATCATAAAATAATTTTTTCCCAAGGTCAAATCCTTCCTGGGTAAGTGGATTGGTAGTGAATAGATAATTTTGTGGAGGAAAGCCTTTTGGAGCCATAAATGTTAATGGCGTAGTACGATGCTGATTACTACCATCAGCTTTTTTACACGCGTTGATAAACGTGGTTGCCAAACCAGCAACACACAAAATGATAATGGTCCATTTGGTGGTAAATCTATTCATTAACAATATCTACAACTGTAAACATATTTGAATAATTGTCTGCAAGTTCTGTAGCCAGTTTACCAGGAGTCATCGATACCGGTTTCTGGCTGATCCGTATTGGATTGATACCATTGAACCAGCTATTGATATTCGCTTTTATTGTAATAGAGCTGTGGGTTTCCTGCCTCAAATCTACTTTTTGAAAAGCTGGAAAATCCAAGGTAACACTTCGCAGAACACTTTCTGTTCCCTTGAAACCTCCAACATGATATTCAATTACATTATTAACAGTTGCCGCGACCGGTGAATGACCCTCTAATTTAGCCATAATGTACCCTGTACTCCATGTCCAGAACATGCCTTGACCTGGATCAAGCGCTCCACTTTGTGCTCCACTTACGTTTCTGCTACTATCAACACCTATGATAAAGCTGATACGGTCATACGCCGACCGGGGAATATCAAGGTCTACATAATTTCCTAAAGAATCGTTGCCATTTATTAGGTAGTGATTGCTTTTATCAATACGGAAAATAGTATTGGTTTGTGAATTGGATAATTGGATGCCATGGATATAAAACTTGAAGGTTTTGATTGAATATGATTCAGCAAATGCATTTTGATACATTTTGCCAAAGACAAGTTCCTCAGTATCGACCATTGCTTTAAAACGAATTCGCAAATTATCAGAACCTGGAATAACATTATTTGTAGATTCATCCTTCTGGCAGGAAGATAGGAGATAACACAAAGCGATCAGGCATAGAGGAGGTATTATCGATATGAATGGCCACTTTCTCATATAATCTCTGACGCTCTCATAAATTTAAGAATTAACCTTATAACTACAAATCCTTCCATGTCTTTAATTTAGTCATGGAAAATTCCTACAAAACTTCCTTCCCGAATTTCTAAACCGATTCCAATTAACAATACATAATTAGGTGTAATAGTTAAATTCGATCCGCTGAGAAAGCCAAATTGAATGAATAAAAGCAAAACCGGCTTATGCTGAAGGCTTTACTAAAATAAACTAAAAGTCGGTAATAATCGTGTTTCTAAAAAGTTGATAATGACGCTATCAGAAATATAAAAACTTGGGATATCTCCAGAAAATTTTAGGCGAGAACTAAAAATATAGTTTTAAATAATTGGAGCCCATATAATGAAATGGCCAAGGTTAAATAAAAGATTTATCGATACCGATGCTTTCTCTAAACGACCAGTACCTAATGCCTTATAATTTTCACCTTATACCTCTAACTAATTAATAAACATATCAATTCAGAAAGGCTGTTAATTCGGCCCTCATTGGAGTTGTCTTGCTTTAAATTATAGAGGGTTGTGTTAGCTGAATAGAAAGTGAATAGGCTCGCTAAAAATAATATTTTCAAATTTTAAGTTTAAAAAGGGTTAAGTCTGCTATCCTACTGATTGTATAAGCATCGCGGACCACGATAAAGTTTAATTTTTATCATTTTAGTTGGGTTGGTTGTTGTTTTAAAAATTAATAAATGAGTCCATTGTTAAACTAAATAATATTTAAAGCATGATTTAATTAGACACTATTATAAATATTATAAAATCCTAATTAAATCTTAAAATATAAATCCGGATTTTAGACATACGCGTACATAGGGCCTACCATAATCATTAATCATTAATAATTCAACAATGAAAAAGCTATTTTCAGGCAATCTTTCAGGCATTCTCACCTTCCTCGTTCTATCCCTTTCATTTACAGCCTGTCAAAAGGTAAATGACCTGGTGGATAAGCTTAAAGACAAAAATGAAAAGAATGACATTCCAGGAATTATTTTCTACGCCCTGGAAGGTAATAAATTGGATAAGTATTCAACGTCCTATCCTGAAAAAGTGATGAGTTCATCATCCATTACAGGTTTGCAGGAAGGAGAAATGATTTTAGGTATCGATTTCCGTCCAGCTACCGGAGAGTTATATGCATTGGGAAGTAAAAATCGCATATATGTAATCAATCCTTCTACGGGCAATGCCATGTTTGTTGCTGCTTTAACTACAATTCCAATGGGAAGCACAACTGCAGTACCATTAGCATTGTCAGGGTCATCATTTGGATTTGATTTTAATCCTGTTGTTGATCGTATACGCATTGTAAGTAATACCGGTCAAAATTTAAGAGCTCATCCTACAACAGGACTTACAATTGTTGATGGTTCTATTAATCCTCAACCTTCATGGGTGAATGGTGTTGCTTATGATAATAATGACCAGGATACTTCAACTACAACTGAGTTGTATGCTCTTGATGTTTCCAGTGATAAATTATTTGAAATAGATCCTCCAAATAATGGCACACTCATTGAACCCCTGGCGATTGATCGTAACATTATGGGCCACGGAGGTTTTGATATTGCTCCAAGAAATTCAAGTGTAACTACTGATATCGGTTTGGCTCTTTATGAAATCAATAAAGCATCCACCTTACTAAGAATAGATGTAGAGACAGGAGAAACAAAAGTATTAGCCTTGTATTATCATAAGATGTATACTGGATTAGCAATTAGTCCGCTTCGCTAAGATGAGATTGATTCGATTTTTATAATCAGTAACAATATTTAATTAAATAAATGGAAGGCTCCTGGCATAGGAGCCTTCCATTTGTTTTTCCCATAAGCATAGGAGATGTGTGAAAATGATAATTCTTATAGAAGATCACTCTATAAGCATTACAATGTACTTCAAGAAAATATGTAGCCCCAACGGTCATAAACTCGAACCAAATTATGAAAGACCTGGCAGAAATGGCGAATTATCACTCCTTAAGAAGAATCAAGATAGCAAATCAAAAAGGAAAGGTAATCTAAAAAGTTAGAGGTTTTTAATACCTATCCTTACACTTGCCTCAATTGCTTTTGCATCTGCTCTAGCCTTGTCGCCCTTATCCCTATAATCTTTTTGAAATAGCATATTTTGGTTTAGCTTCATCTGTAAAGTCAAGTGTTATATCATAAACACCTGTCTCTACTTTAATGTTTTTTCCGTCTATATCCAATAAATTATCCTGGTTGTTATCGCCGTAATTTATAGTCCAGTCATTATTAAACCGGAATTTTACTTCTCCTGCAGTTAATTTTATATTGTTCAAAATCCACAAACTATTTTTATCGCGATGCCGTGTAAAATTATTATCAGGCCCTTCCCAGCCCTTTGGTGCTGCAGTGCCCGACAAACCCCAGGTTGGATAAATCCTGTTACCTGCAAACTTTTGTCCATTTTGATGCAGAATTATTTTAGTTGCTTTTTTTGTATCTACTGTTTCAAACTCAATAGCTCCATCCGCTTCCTCGGAAAAAAAATAATTTTCCTTTTCAGCCAGTAAAAAAGTTTTGCCTTGTCCCGATGCTTGTGCAGTAAGCCGCCCGTTCTCAATAGTAATATACATTACGATAGAAGGGGCAGTCATCTGGTAAGTACCGGCATAGTTTGCTAATACCTCTTTACAAAGTTCTATTTCGAAGGGTATTTTATAAGGTTTATTATAAAGGATATCGAATATTTTTTTTGTAATACTCTCTACATTGGCATTTTCATTATTGTTTAATAGCACAATACAAATATCATCTTCTGGTATCCTGGCAAGATTACTCCTGAAACCAGCGGCTCCTCCGCTATGAGAAACTATTTTCTTTCCTTCAAGAAAATTAATCATCCAGCCATAGCCATAATTATTTTTGAATGAGGAATAGGCTTTTTTAAGTATTTCCTTTTTGATTATTTTATGCTCCATGAGACCCCTATGGTATTTATATAAGTCTTTTACCGTTGAATAAATTGCTCCCGCTGCAAAAGGCCCTGTTGAATCGTAAACTATTGCTTCTTCTTTTGTTTCTTCAGAAAAAACAGAAAAGCCCATAGCCTTGTTTTGATTGGACAGATTCTTGAAATCAAATCCGCTATTATTCATTTGAAGGGGAGTAAAAATATATTTCCTTACTGCATTTTCATAAGACATACCAGTTAGTTTTTTAATTATAAACCCAAGTAGCGAATAACCCGAATTGCTGTAGCTCCAATTAGTCCCGGGAGGAAAATCCAATGGCTTTGCGGCAAGAAATGTTATGAATGATTTCTCACTATGGTCAGTCATATCATGGCCATTAGTATGGTTATAGATACCGGATGTGTGCGTAAGGAGATTTTCAATAGTAATGCTGTCGCCTTTTGGAAATTGCGGGTAGAATTTACTAAGCTTATCTGTTAATGCGAGCTTTTTCAATTCAACTAATTTTAAAACTACCGTTGATGTGAATGTTTTTGTAATTGAATAAATCTGAAATATACTTTTTGCATTGTTCATAGTTTTATTTTGGGCATTTTGAATGCCATAGCCTTTTTCCAGCAGCAACTTACCCTTTTGAGCAATCAATGCGGAGCCATTAAACTTATTTACTTTAGCATATCCATCCATCAATTCATCTAGTTTTTGATGAATTGTTTTTTGACAAATCAAAGCCTGTGTTAACCCGAAGGTTAACAATAACAATACTGTCTTTTTCATTGCTAATTTTTTATTTAATTATTTTTTCAATTTCTGATATGTAAGCGGCTCCAATTGGAAGTTCCGTTTGTTGTATCCAGATGGTTTTCCTGTCCATTTTTTTTATATGTTTCTTAGCAGTTATATAAGAACGGTGAACCCTAATAAAATCCGATGCAGGTAATAAAGCTTCTGCTTCACTCATGGTAAGGCGGGAAGCTATTTTTTTATTCTCTAGTACAAACTGTACATAATTACCGCTGCCCTCTGCGTATAAAATATCCTTCAGTTCAACCCGTACCTGTTCATAACCACTTTTAATAAAAACAGACGACGGGCCGGAAGAAGGATCGTTTTTATTTTTCCTGAGCTCATATTGTTCATAAGCCTTGTTGCAGGCTTTTAAAAAACGGGTTAATGAAAATGGTTTCAATAAATAATCAATCGCATCCAGTTCAAAGCTTTCTACAGCGTGTTCACTATACCCTGTGGTAAATATCACCATTGGCGGATTCTGGATTGACTTTAGAAATTCTATCCCTGAGATATCAGGAATTTTATGTCCAGGAAGATTAAATCAATCTTATTTTTTTGAAGAAAACCCATAGCTTCAAAGGAATTGGTGAAATATCCGGCTAACTCTACAAAAGTCACCTTTTCGGTTAAGCCTTCAATTACTTCGAAAGCCATGGGTTCGTCGTCTATTACTATCGCTTTTAGCATGTCGTGCTATTTATTAAATTGATAGTTTATTACCAGTTTCGTTATAAATTCATTTTTGTCTTTATTCATATATAGTTCATGATTATCCGGGTACAAAAGTTTTAACCGCTCCATTACATTTTTCAATCCGATACCTGATTTATCTTTTTCAGTATCATTGTCGGCACGAAGATGCACACTGTTTCTTACTTCAAAACAGATACTCTTATCAGAACAGTCAAGCTTTATAGTTATCCATGATTTCTCTTTCAGACTGATGCCATGCTTAAAAGCATTTTCTACAAAAGGTATTAAAAGCATGGGGACTATATTATGATGGCAGCTTGCTTCGTCAATATTATCCTCTATCAAAATACCAGGTGATGATTGCGTACGCAGTTTTTGCAGGGTGATATAGTTTTTAAGGTATTCAATTTCTTTATTCATTGGGATGAAGTCCAGGTTGTTTTCATGCAGCATAAAACGCATCATATCACCTAACTTTTGTATGCCTTCTGCTGTATGTGCTGAACCTTCCTTAAGGGCAGTTCCATATAGCGTGTTTAGGGCATTGAATAAAAAATGAGGGTTAATCTGTGAACGTAAAAACTGTAAGTCAGCGTTTGATTTTGCGAGCGCCCTCTCCATTCCCCTTAGTTGCACTATTTTGTCTTTTCTTTGTTGGTACAGCAACCAGAAAAACGGTACTGCCACAAAAAGCAGGAAAATCCAGTAAAGAAGAAAGAGAAAGGGGTGATCAGGATTCTCTACCATCAAAATAAAGGGAAGTGTACAGATAAAACTAGATAACAGCAGGCGCATTAAGATAGGACGGCGCAGAAACGGGCTTTCTCCTTTTAGCGGAAAGAGCCAAAAAGTAGCATAAATATATAAAAGCAACGCAGGGGTGACACAGGCAAAATAAACCAGGAAATCATAATGAACAGGATTAATAAGAATAAGCAGCAAGAAATAAATGAAGACCAAAGATGTTGTGTTGTTGGCAATTAATGTCCGGTATTCTCTTTTGGCATCAGGCCTGTCAATAAACCAAATAATTAATTCCCGGAAACCTGCAAACGCCGTAAACAGCATTACAATACCCAATGTTCTGTCGAAACCGAAAAATAAATTAGCAATAGGCTTATCATTATAGCCGCCTATTGACAAGAATTGATACCCACTATAATTAAATAAATGGGGTTTTGCATAATAAGAAATGAGATTAATGCCAATTGCTAACAGATAACTAACTATAGTAATTGATAAAAGGGCTTTAACTATGTTTATTGAAAGTATTTTTTCAAAGTCATAAAAAGAGATTTTCTTTATTAACGGTATAATAACCAGGTTTATTGATAAGTAGCCCAGGTACATTAGCAATATTGAACTTAACTGCGGAAGCAAAGCATTCCTCCAATAGATAAAGGAAAAACCATTTTTTTTAAATATTGCAGCAAAATCAGTTTCTAATTGTACATAAGATGGGTTATACATTTTCAATAATAAAATGATAATTTGTGCTACAACCAAAATTGTAACGAATATTGTCTCATTCTCTCTCCATCTTACTTTCATCAATCATAATTTTCAGCAAGATTAAGACATCAAAAAAGTCTTTTTTCGAAAATGTGATTAACCTGCAAAAAAATGTGATGAAACTCACCTTACCTCGAACTTCCTTAACAATTGGTAATAAGTTGTTTATATAAAGTAGCTAATTCTATCCGGAAATTTTCTAACAAAAAAAGGCTTTAAGTTCAACGACTTAAAGCCTTTGTAGTCCCAAGGGTCATTGACTCGAATGAGAACAAAAAAAGTTAGAGTTTTTTATTATCCTTTTAACTATTCTTCAGGCTCATATTGTTCGCCTCAATTTTAACGTTAGGACTTTCTGCTGTGCTGGTATTCTATGTTACGTTAAGATATTCAGTTGAGATTTATTCGCTCCGCCTAAACAATAGCTGATGGTGATATGACCCGTTCTTTAAATAAGGTGATGATTTCAATCGTTTTTCTTTAACATAATATATGCCGAAATAGCATCCCAATGCATTTCTTTCACCTGCCCATTTTCTATTTTGAAAGAATATTGGTCTTAAAAACTGACTTATGAAAAGAAAAACTTTCCCTTTCCTGTTGACCGCTTTGCTTGTATGCGAGATATAACCTCAGTTTTGTGACAAAACAGATTATTGTAATTAATAAAGCTGTACTTAGCTGTTGAGTTATTTGCCTAACTATTTAAGAATTCCTCCGGCAGTAACTATTCAGAAAAAATCAAGAAGGCCTTGGAGTAATGCTTAAGTATAAACTCGTAGCTAATAAATATGAGCATTGTAGCAAGAAAGAAAAACTACGTTAGTGTTTGCCGTTAGCTAAGTGTTTATTTGTTTTTTTAATTGGAATAGAAAAGATAAATTACAATACCAAATCCTTATTAAGGAGCTGTTTCAATCCAACTAAAAAGATCTTGCCATGAAACCTTTACCCCTTTGTCTACTACTCATACTATCTCTTACCAGCTTTCAATGTAAAAAAGGTAACCCTTACAGTGATACGGATTGCCACCTGCAACACAAACGGGACAAGGTGTTTTTGCGTGCAGGATGAATGGTGAACCATGGATTTCAAAAAGGGGAAGACCTGATATGGGAGTATATTTTTATAATGATACATTAATTATTGTAGGGACTATCACAAAAAATGCATTCTTGGAACAATTTATAATAAGCCTGCACGGTATTTACACAACAGCAAAGCAGCAATATGAATTAAACGATACTACAAAAGCATTTGTTTATTATCTAACATATGGAGGGAAAAACTGCTTTAACCGGGGGGTATATGGAGGTGTAGAAAAAAAGGTTATTGGAGGTGCTGTTACAATTACTAAAGCTGATACGGTTCAAAAAATATTCTCAGGTACTTTTAATTTCAATATCCCCACTGATTTTTGTGACACATTAAAAGTAACCGATGGTCGATTTGATATACGTTCAAGGTAATTTTGTTTTTGAAAAGTAGATTAGGAAGGCCCCTGAAATTATCTCTTGATTTTCCTAGGCATACACTGAGATATTAAATCGCATTAATAGATTTTTAAAAAATACGTTGTTGGGTTGCCGTTACTTGGCGATTTTTGTTTTTTTTCTTGTCATATAACTGCTAAATTACAATTGCAGAGTCTTGTATGGAAAAAAGTATTTCAAATTAATTGCAGTTTACAAAAGAACTGATGGCAAGGTTTTTTTCTCACAGATAAATGGAGAATATGAAAGCCCTGTAAAACAAAAAGTCAAGTTATATATCTTGTCTTACCTCATTTTGATACAATAAAAAGGTTATATCAGGCACTTTCACTTATGTTCCTGAATATTTTTGTGATTCATTGAGAACAACCGAGGGTGATTTTGATATTAGTATAAACAATAATGTTTTCGATTTTTTTCTAGTATTTCCATTATATAAACTACCAAAACTTGATTATGAAAAGATTTGCTTGCCTTTTCCTGCTAACACTATTATACCTATGCAAAGCCCAATCGCAGTTGTATGATAGCACCGGTTATTACAGCCAACTGAATTATATTTTCGCACCTATTGACAAAACACAGATCAGCAACGGACTGTTACAGGATTATTCTGTTGAATTTAATAACTGGGATAATTTACCGGCACGCAACTGCACGATAGCAATTTTGTGAGCCTGGGTGAATGGCGTCATCTTTATGCGGGTCTTTACACCAGTCAGATAAGGGGCAATACTAATTTACTTTACTTAGATACGATAAACAGGCTGCTCAGCAAATACAGCTACACCGATCAGCCAATTAGTATGGCGGTGTTGTATTACAATTATCAAAGCATAAAGCCCAATGCCATCAGCAGCAACCTGCTTCAAAATGTAAATGGCCAGTTGCAGGATGTGGCCGGCCGTACCGAGAGCCCTTACGATACCAAAGAGATGTTTGCCGTGGCGCCCATTCGGCAGGCGGCCCTGACAGGAAGCAATCAAATAATTTTCAGGTCGGATTTATTGATGGGCAATACCGGCAAAACGATAAGCTCGATCGAATTAGACGCCAATGGCAGTGGCAACTGGCAGACAATTACCTTTAACACAGCGGTAACTGTTAGTTATACCACCGAAGGGTTTTATAATGTAAATATTCGCATTACGTACACAGACGGTGTACAGCGGGTAAGTCATACCAAACTGGCCGTTTATGCAAGACCATCTGGCAGCAGCGCTAAATTGATGCAAAAAAAGCAAGGTAGTTTATGCAGTGCTGATAAAGACTTTTTCTTTTCGGCGGATGCTTATGGTAATAATCCTTTGCTACCGGAAGACATTCCAGCTATAAAACCCTATTTAGGGGTATTGGCCGAAGGCGATATTACCGTAGAATATGCACAAAGTAACAGCACTGGGCAAATAAGAAAGCCGTTAATTGTAGTAGAGGGTTTTGACTTGAATGATGGTTATAATTATGCGAGTTTTTGGGGCTCATTAAAATTTGACGAGAATGTGAGGCAAGCCATAACATTAAATGATGATCTTGATAATATAGCCGAGTATGATATAATTTTTCTCAACTTGCATAACGCCACCGATTATATTCAGCGCAATGCTTTCTTATTAGAGCGCGTAATAACGGTAGTAAACGGCCGTAAAACCTTGTATAATGGTGTTCGGCAGCAAAATGTAATCATCGGTCTAAGCATGGGCGGTGTTATTGCCAGATATGCACTAAAAGATATGGAGAATACAGGCATTCCCCATGAAACCCGGTTATTTATAGCGCATGATGCACCGTTTAAAGGCGCTAACATACCTGTCGGGTTCCAGGCCGCTGTACAACACCTCGGACCATTTAAAATTTTGGGTATTGGCGGGCAGGGTCAAGTGTTTATCCGTTACGATGACCTGATACCAGAGGTAGCAAACCTGTTGCAAACTTTTAACAGCCCGGCTGCAAAGCAATTAATTATCCAGCGATATGATTTGAATACCGTTTCCGGCGCACTTACAGCAAGCAATAGTGATTATACCAATTTTCAAAACGAACTGAACAATCTTGGCTGGCCGGCCAATTGCCGCACAGCGGTAGTAGCAAATGGCAGTTGTAATGGTACAAGAACATTTACTACAAGTAATGCCAACTTCTTCACGATTGCCGGTGATAGAAATATGAATTATTTTGGAGCATTGTGGCGTTCGCTGGCGCTTACCGTAGGAGGCATACTAACACCAACCAGCCTTCTTACAGGAGGGCCAGGAAGACCGCAACCCAATGCCTTTGCTTTATTTTGGGAGTTTCCAGTGACATCATTATCTACCAAAACATCCATTGGCCTGGATTTTTCCTGCAATGCAATACCTAATAGTGGTACTGCCCAAATTTATAAAGGGCAAATTTATAGTAAGAAAAAAGTGTTGGGTATTTTTAATATTACATCCAATTTTGTAAATCTTACTTCCAATTCACAAACATCCATGATCCCACTTGACAATGCTCCTGGTGGCACTTATGACTTGGAGAAATTTGGTCTTGATCCTGCTGTGATATCAGCCCAGCTTCCGAATTTTTTCCAGGGTTACATCACGACTACAATTAATCAATCTGCATTTTGTTTTGTACCTACAGTTAGTTCTATAGCCCATAATTCTGCTTCTTCTGCATGGTTTGATGCTGTATGTGGTACTGCGGAATGTACATCCGCCAGTGAGATTGCAGATTTTTATTTACAAAATAGTAACCAGTTGCATATATCTTATACCCAGGCTAATGGCGACTGGATTATGCAGCGGCAAGACCCGGCTTTTTCATGTGCAAAAATTTGTCAGGTGGGTGTCATTAACGGCATTGATCCATTATGTACCACTTCTACCTATACATTAACAGGTGTGCCATCAAACACAAACGTAGTATGGAGTTTAAATCCGTCTAATTATGGCACAGTAACACCAGGAGTACCATCTACTTCAGCTAGCATTACGAAAACAAGTAGTGGTATTGTTACCATAACGGCTGCTATAAATAATTCATGCACAGTTAATAATAGTGTCAGCAGAACTATACGATTTGGTGGCTATAGCAGCTCAGACTATCCTGTTAGTGGCCCTTCCTTCGCCTGCCAAAACCAAACGCTTTATTTTAACACGAATACCCTTCCCGGAGCAACAAATTATGCATGGTTCTGGCCAAGCGACTGGACCTATCAATCAGGACAAGGAACACCTTATCTTACTGTTTCAACAAGCTATGGCAGTAGTGGTGCAGTAGGAGTAAGAGTTGCCAATGCGTGTGACGCAGGAGGAAGTCCGGGAATAAAATATGTACAAGTCAATAGCTGTGGATTTTTTTATAGTGCTTCGCCAAATCCAAGTACCGGCGATGTCACAATTTCAACTACCGAGCCAGGTATGGCTGCAACCGCAAAAAATCAAAATAAGATATATAAAATCAAAGTGGTCGATCAGGCTGGCAATATTAAAAGGCAATATGCATACACAAATGGAGTAACGAATGCAAATATCAGCTTGTCTAATTTAATTGCTGGTGTATATACAATCCAGGCTTATAATGGTACCGAATGGAGTAATCAGCAAGTTGTGAAGAAATAAAATAAATCTTTAAATTAAAGAGGCCGTCTTATACGGGCGGCTTCTTTAATTTTTAATTTTTTATTCGAAATAGTCAATATTTAATGCATGACCCGGCGAGGTTGAATGATTTATCAGTCATTAATAAAAAAAGCGATCAGCAAGCCATTTCGTTGCTTATCGCTCCAAATCGGGAATTTGTAGCGGGATCGGGAGTTGAACCCGAGACCTTTGGGTTATGAATCCAACGCTCT
>Ga0136634_10000048_pt1 | contig 53182 bp, 40 predicted proteins | sample AntDrymUQ8332106_2_FD_104654 | JGI IMG/M metagenome (GOLD analysis project Ga0136634, IMG submission 104654) | Polar desert sand microbial communities from Dry Valleys, Antarctica - metaG UQ833 (21.06) | ecosystem: Environmental > Terrestrial > Soil > Desert | place: Antarctica: Dry Valley... | reverse complement strand
TATAATGAGGTGTTATCCACAAAATGAATGTGGATTGTAAAAAGAAAAAAGTAGCAAAAAAGAAAAAGGTAATAATAGTAGTAATATTAGTTTATAAAAGTCAACATCATTCAGGCATCTACAGTAACATTAGCAAGAAGTGAATGTTACATACAGGAACAGGAAGGTACCAGGAGGTATTCTGCCTTACTCTAATGCTTCACAATCACACCCTACCTTCCACCTTTAACTTTACACCTCAAACCTCCCACCTCGAACCTTATTCCGATGTTAATTGAGTACATTGGGAAACTTAAATCAATTGTTATGCGACCTGCGAAATTACTCACTGCTTGGATGGCCATTGCGGTATACATTATTTGTGGTTGCGCTTCCCGTAACAATCCTTCAAGCAATAATTCGCCGAAAGAAACCCTCGGTGAAATTAAGTTTGAGGTAACTGGTAAAACAGAAGCCCAGTCCTTTTTTAAAAAGGGCCTTCTGTACCTGCACAGTTTCGAATATGATGATGCGGCAGAAGAATTTCAAAAAGCCAAACAAACAGATCCTGATTTTGTAATGGCTTATTGGGGCGAAGCTATGACGCACACACATCCCCTGTGGCGGGAGCAGGACCTGGATCAGGCCAGAACTATTTTAAAGAACCTGGCACCCACTCCGGAAGGAAGAATTGCTAAAGCAAAAAACGGATTGGAAAAAGATTTTATCAAAGGCGCTGATATATTATACGGCAAAGGAAATAAAGCAGAAAGAGACAGTATGTATGCTGCGTATATGCAAACGCTTTATAAAAAATATCCCGGTAATAATGAAGTAACTTCTTTTTATAGCCTGTCGCTAATCGGATGGGGTATGGAAGGGCGGCAGACAAAGATATTTGAACTGGCCGCTTCAATTGCGCACGAAGTATTGATCAGCAATCCCCGTCACCCTGGGGCCTTACACTATATTATACATGCTTATGATGACCCGGATCATGCGGCAATGGCACTTGCTATCGCCAACAAATATGCATTAGTAGCCCCGGATGCAGGCCATGCATTACACATGCCTACTCATACCTATTTGGCACTGGGGCTTTGGGAAAAAGTGATCAATAGCAATGTAATTTCCTGGGCTGCTGAAAAAGAGAGAAAAGAGCGAAAAAATTTAAACAATGATGCATTGGGCTACCATTCTTATCATTGGCTGCAATATGGCTATTTGCAAAAGGGAAAAGATGAAACTGCCAGGAAGATGGTGGACAGCATGCAACAATATTGCAACGCATTACCAAGTGCCAGGGCTCGGGCACATATGATATTTCTGAAAACAACTTATCTCGCCGAAACAAACGATTACGCATCAACTGTTTCCAATATTTCTGTGGCACAAAAAGATCTTAATCTATTGACCCGCGCAAGAAATTATTTCGTGAACGGCATGCATGCTTATTATAACAACCAGGCAGACAGTATAGCTCATTTCATAAGGCAAATTGCAGGTGAACGTTTGATAGATGAAGAAAAAGTAACAGATAAAGGAATCCGAATTTGCGGAAATATAAACCGAAGCATACCAACCTTAACCGATCTTCAAAAAGCGGAAGTGATGGAGTTGGAATTAAAAGCGATGGAGGCATGGATGAAAAGGGATACTGTCAGTACCGAAAGATTATTTAAACTTTCTACCGAGATGGAATTAAAAAGCGCTTATGCATATGGGCCACCAACGGTTGTAAAACCTTCGTTTGAGATGTATGGCGAATGGTTGCTGCATATAAATAAACCCAAAGAAGCCCTGGAACAATTTAACCAGTCGTTGAAAATTGCCCCCAATAAACTTTTGTCGGTAAAAGGAAAAGAATCATCTCTAAAAAAAATATAAGCATATCCATTAATCCAATAAATCCTAATTGCCCTAATGCATCCCAATGAAACAATAATTGCCCAGACCAAAACCTGGATTGATACTGTTATTGTAGGCTGTAATTTTTGCCCGTTTGCCGCGAGTGTAGTTAAAAATGATACTATTCATTACGAAGTCATATCAAAAGCTGATTTGCAACGAGCGCTTGAAGCATTGGCATTGTCATTCTCCAAACTGGATGCTGATGTAAAAACGGAAACGCTATTCCTGATTTTTCCAGAAACCTTTACTGTATTTGACGAATATCTTCAACTGGTGGAGTTATCTGAAGCCTTGTTAGAAAAACAAGGTTATGAAGGTGTTTACCAGATCGCCAGTTTTCATCCAGGGTATTTATTTGCAGGTTCAACAGAAAATGATCCTTCCAACTATACCAACCGCTCTCCTTACCCCATGCTTCACCTGTTAAGGGAGGAAAGCGTTACTCGTGCTGTCGACAGTTTTCCCGGCACAGAAAAAATTCCGTCGCGTAACATCAAGTACGCTCAGCAAAAAGGGCTTCTATTTATGCAATCGCTTAGAACAGCCAGTATGAAAAAATGGGACACGCAGATGAATGATGAAGTTCATCCCAGGCAAGATGATTTAAGCTCATAAAAGCAATCGGAACCTATAGTGTAGTAAATAAAATATACATTTATGATATCCATTAAAAAGATCGCACCTAACCTATATCTGCAATTCAGTTTGCTATCGAAAAAAAAATTTATTAAATAAAATATTATGCTAACTCATAACAGGCAGTGGTTTTTTTCAAAGGTTTTTTTATCCCTCTGTAAAACTTTTAGTGCTCTTGTTTTTTATTGCGTTTCATTGGGAGCATTCGCACAAACACCGATAGGTATTGAGTTGTATAGCTTTAGAAATCAGTTTAAAACCAATGTATCCGGCACTTTAGAAAAAATTAGCAACATGGGCTTTCGCGAAATAGAAGGAGGCAGCACGTATGGTTTGTCTATCGACAGTTTCAAGACTTTGTTAAAAAAGTACAATCTTACTACTGTGAGCATTAGTGCAGATTATAAAGAATTGGAAACAAATCCCCAGGCGGTTGTCGATAGGGCAAAAGTATTTGGATCAAAATATGTGGTGTGCTTCTGGATACCGCATAACAACAATGAGTTTACTTTTGACAATGCAAAGAATGCAGTAGCTGTATTTAATGCCGCCGGGAAAGTATTGAAAGAAAATGGACTGTCACTTTGTTATCATCCGCATGGGTATGAATTCCGGCCCTACGAACAAACTACGCTCTTTAATTACATGATGAAAAACATGAAGCGGAAGTATGTGAATTTTGAAATGGATGTATTTTGGATCAAGCATCCTGGTCAGGACCCTGTGGCGTTATTGAAAAAATATAAAAAACGTTTTTTGCTAATGCATCTTAAAGATCGCAAACCTGGAACCCCGGGAAATCAAAATGGACAGGCTGATGTAGAGACGAATGTTATTTTAGGCACGGGTGATGTCAACATCGAGGCCATAATGAAAGAAGCAAAAAAATCACGCATCAAACATTACTTTATTGAAGATGAATCTTCACGATCAATGGAACAGGTTCCCCGGAGTTTAGCATATCTAAATTTTCTAACTACCAAGACCAAAAAAAGAGATTCAAAGAATTAATCATAAAAAGTTCTGGGAAATATGAAATTGATGAAAGTCATATTATTCTTCCTGCTACCTTTTTCCTTTGCCGTTTCGGCTCAAACCGTCGCAGATATCCTTATTAAAAATGGCCGCATTATTGACGGCACTGGCAATTCATGGTATCACGGAGATATTGCCATTACAGACGGCAAGATTTCCGCTATTGGAAAACTCGACACTGTTTCGGCCCTCAAAACTATTGATGCTACTGGGTTAATTGTAGCTCCCGGTTTTATAGATGTACATACCCATATAGAAGGGGACGAAATAAATAATCCCACGGCCGATAATTTTATTTATGATGGAGTTACCACAGTAGTTACGGGGAATTGCGGTTCCTCTCGCGTTAATATTAAGGAATACCTGGGAATGCTTGACAGTCTGCGCACTTCCATTAACATAGCAACATTGATAGGTCACAATGATGTACGCAGGGCGGTGATGGGAAATAGCAGTCGTAATCCGGATCAACAAGAAATGAAAAAAATGGAATTGCTGGTTGAAGAAGCAATGCAACAGGGCGCTGTCGGTTTTTCAACCGGCTTAATTTATATACCGGGTACTTTTTCCAAAACAGAAGAAATTGTTACCCTTGCAAAAGTAACTGCAAAGTATAATGGAATCTATGTTTCCCACATGCGCAATGAAGGTGATAGTGTCATTCAGGCGATCAACGAAGCGTTACATATTGGGCGAACAGCAAATCTGCCTGTAGAAATTTCGCATTTTAAAGTAACCGGCCAGCAAAACTGGGGAAGAAGTAAAGAAACCATTGCGCTTATTGAAAAAGCAAGAATGGAAGGGATTGATGTTACGATAGATCAATATCCATACACTGCCAGCAGCACTTCTCTCAGCACCATGATCCCGGACGAAATCCTCTCTGATGGAAATGATTCTATACAGGCGAGACTTCAAACCCCGGCAATCAGGAAGTATGTGGTGGATCAGATGCTAAAAAATCTGAAAAAAAGAAAATTAAAGCATTTTAGTTACGCGGTGGTTGCATACCATCGCGCAGATACAACACTGAATGGAAAAAGTATAGAGGAGATCAACCTCATCAAAGGCCGGAAACATAAAGCAAAATATGAAGCTGAAACGGTTATAGAATTAATGTTACGTGGAGGGGCTGGAATGATATTTCATGGAATGCATGAGAAAGATATTAATCGGATCATGCGATATCCATATAATATGTTTGCATCAGATGCCAGTATACGGATCTTCAATCAGGGTATTCCCCATCCGCGGGGGTATGGAACGAATGCAAGAATATTGGCAAAATATGTACGTGAAGAAAAAGTTTTATCGCTTGAAGAGGCCATCCGAAGAATGACATCTTTGCCTGCTCAAAAATTCAGGCTTTACGACCGGGGGCTTCTTCGTCCAGGTATCGCTGCAGACATAGTCATTTTTAACGAACAGAAAGTACAGGACCTTTCAAGCTTTGAGAGGCCACATCAATATTCAACAGGATTTCATTTTGTTGTTGTTAATGGCGCCCTGGTTGTTGATGCCGGAAAGCATACAGGAGTAAGAAGCGGAAGATCTTTGTATGGCAGTGGTCGTCAAAATAAATGAAACCGGAACCCAGGTCTGACGTCTTCGTATGACTTTTTCATCTGACCCTGGTCTGACGTCCTCGTCTGACCATTAATGAAGACTCTATTGAGAGTATGGTAAATCCTGAATTAGGATTTTCAATTCGGCACCTGTTGCAAGAAGTCCTCCCGGAATTAATAATTCAATAAAGATTGAATCTTTTCATGTAGCCTGGATTTTGCCATAAAATTTTTCTCCAATTCAATATTAAAAGGAATAGGAGTATCCAATGATGCGCATCGTATAACCGGAGCATCTAAATGGTCAAAACAATTTTCTGATACCCATGCCGCAATCTCAGCGCCGATGCCACCCGTCAATGAATCCTCGTGTAACATCAGCACCTTTCCCGTTCTTAGAACTGCAGACCTGATGGCCTCATAATCCAGTGGCAACAAGGTTCTCAGGTCGAGAATATCAATTGAGATTTCCGGATGTTCGGAGGAATAGTCTTCTGCCCAATGCACACCAAAGCCGTAAGTGATAATGCTGATCTCATCACCTTCCTGTACATGACGGGCTTTGCCGATTTCTATTTCATAATACTCTTCCGGAACCGGTCCGCTAATCCTTCTATATAAGGCTTTGTGCTCAAAAAACATTACTGGATTAGGATCATTGATAGCAGCGATCAATAAACCCTTTGCATCCATGGGTGTGGAAGGATATACTACTTTCAACCCAGGCGTATGCACAAACCAGGCTTCGTTACTCTGGCTATGAAATGGTCCTGCACCTACACCACCACCAGTTGGCATCCTGATGACCACATCAGCGTTTTGCCCCCACCGATAGTGAATTTTAGCAAGGTTATTGATAATCTGGTTGAACCCCACTGTTGCAAAATCAGCGAACTGCATCTCCATCATACTTTTAAAACCTTCAAGGCTTAACCCCAGGGCAGCACCAATGATGGCGCTTTCACAAAGAGGAGTATTGCGAACCCTGTCTTTACCAAACTCTTCCAAAAAGCCTTCTGTAATTTTAAATGCCCCTCCATATTCTGCGATGTCCTGCCCCATCAGAATGAGATTAGGATGATGGAGCATGGACTGTTTCAATCCTTCACTTATGGCATCTATGAAACGCTTCTCGTGAAAGGTGAAAGGTGAAGGGTTTATGGTAAAGGGTGCGAGGTGAGAGGAGTTATCAATAATCTTTATTGGCAATTCATCACCTACATGCCGGCCAGGCATGTTTACCCTTAAACTCTTCGCATAAACATCCTCTACTTCTTCATTGGTATCAGGTAATAAAAACGGTGATTCAAAACCGGGTTTTAGTCCGGATTCAATCTCTTCCTTAAATTTCAATTTGATTTCTTCAATAGCATCTCCCGTTAATATTCCCTCTGCCCGCAAAAAATTTTGAAAACACGCAACAGGATCTTTTTCCTCCCATAGTTCGAACAAATATTCTGGAATATATTTTGTGCCACTGGCTTCTTCGTGGCCACGCATCCGAAAGGTCATACACTCAATCAAATACGGTTTCTGATGTTCAATGCAATATTCACGAACACCCCTAATGGTATCATATACTGTTAATAAATTATTTCCGTCAATCTTTACACCCCCCATACCATAACCTCTCGCACGTTCAATAAGGCTATCGCAACGATATTGTTCATTTACGGGCGTACTCAACCCATACCCATTGTTCTCTATAATAAATATTACCGGTAGGTCCCAAACAGCGGCTACATTAAGAGCTTCATGAAAATCACCCTCGCTGGTTCCACCTTCACCGGTAAACGCAATTGATACTTTATGTTCTTTACGAAGTTTTGCGGCCAGCGAAGTGCCGTCTGCAATCGCAAGTTGGGGACCCAGGTGAGAGATCATTCCGCAGATATGATGTTCCTTACTTCCAAAATGAAAGCTTCTTTCCCTGCCTTTACTATAACCTTCCCGGCTTCCCTGCCATTGCATAAATAGTTTTTGCAAGGGCATGTTGCGGGTTGTAAACACTCCCAGGTTGCGGTGCAACGGCATCATCCATTCGTCAGGTAATAAGGCGAGGGTGGCTCCAACGGAAATTGCTTCCTGGCCTATCCCACTAAACCATTTGCTGATGCGACCCTGTCGCAACAGCACCAGCATTTTTTCTTCTATCAGCCTTGGCAATAAAATGCTTTTGTAAAAATGAATCAATTGTTCGTCCGATAAGCCCTTGCGTTCGAAATGCATAATAATTTGCCCCGTTCTTACGGGATGATTTGCGGTTACTTATGAAATATGAAGGTATGCGAAATCAATAACCTGTTCAAGGATGTAACCTTTAAACAAAAATGATACTTTCACCCTTTTTTTTCTTTTTTCTCCTGATACAATAACGAAGTTAACAATGACAATAGAAGGCTGAACAATAATGCCCACCAAAAACCGTCAACTGAAAAACCGGTTACAAGTTTTTCAGCAAGCAATATGATCAATGCATTGATAACAAAAAGAAAAAGCCCAAAGGTGAGCAGGGTTATCGGCAATGTGAGCAAAATAAGGATGGGCTTTATTATAGCATTTAGTACAGCCAGCACAATAGAAACAATAATAGCCGTCCAGAAAGTATCGAATTGAATCCCTGTAAGAAGATAAGATAAGCCAAAAGCAACTATTGAAGTAATGATAATGCGCATTAAAAAATTCATAACTCCAATTAATGGTGGAAGTACTAAATAACAAGCAGCTCATAAAATTCTTCAGGCCGTAGATATTTCTGAGCAATTTGCTGGAGGTCTTCTGGAGTGACCTTCTTAATAGTTTCTATGCCGCGATAAAAATAATCTTCCTCGAGGTCATTCAATATTAGATTTTTCCATCTTGCGGCTACCTGGAAAGGGCCGTCTAAATCTCCTAAGATGGTTCCAATCATATAATTTCTTGTAACCATCAATTCCTCTTCGTCAATTAATTCCTCACGTATTCGTTGCATCTCTTTAAAAATTTCATTCACAGTGGCTTCACTTACATCACGTCCTGCCTCGGTACTGATCATCCATCCACTCTGCTCAACATGATTCATTAGGTAACTATAAATACCATAGGTATAGCCCTTCTCTTCCCTGATATTAGCCATCAACCTGGAACCAAAAAAGCCGCCATACACATTATTCAACACCATTGCTTTTTGAAAATCAGGATGATGGCGGTTAGGAAAAGATCTTGCTATACGAATAGCTGATTGCACCCCCTGGGGATCAATGATAATATTCTGCTTTTTTTGTTGCCCCGGAACAGTAACATGTTCCACTGCTTCATCTTTAATAGTATGAGAGCGAAGTGGAAGTTTACCGAAATATTGTTCCAGTTGCATGGGGAGATCGGATGGTAATTTACCCGCAGCAAAAATGACACATCTACCTTTCTGATAATATCTTTGATAGAATTCTACAATTTCTTCCCGTTGCAACTCTTCATAATCTTCCAATTGGCTGTACTTTCCATAAGGATGATTTTCCCCGAAAAGATAGGCATCGATCAACTGCCCGGCAACGAACTCACATTTTTGAAGACTTACTTTCAACCGCTGCTGTGAATTTTGTTTATATATGGATATTTCTTCTTCCGGGAAAACAGAATCAGTAATTATTTCAGCAACCACTGGTATCAATTTATTAACATGCTTATTGAGGCAATGAAGGGTTAACTCTGCAGTTTCATTGTAACAAGTGCGATTAAGATAAGACCCATAATATTCAAAATGCTCATTCACACCAAATGCCGTGAGCCTGGTGGTTCCGTTCTTCAACAAATAGTTTGCCGCAGAGGCCGACATTTTCTTTTTTTCGAACCAGTTGCCAGCATAAAAAACCCAATTGAGCATTAAAGTATCTTCACCCCCCATGTCAATGGAAAATACTTCTACCCCGTTTGATAATACATAGTTTTTACATGGAGGAAGTTTAACATCAAATTCAACAGGAAGTTTGATCCTCGGCACTATCTTCCTGTCAGCCATTAATTTTTTTTCTGCTGTTTGCATATTTTAATTTTCGCTATAATAGCACAACGTATTAGAATTATTTACATCAAAGATGGCTCTACTGTATTGTAAAATATCATTCGCAGTGACGGAAAAATATTTTTCCCTGTCAGTATTGAACAGCGCTGCATCGCCAAGCAATTCGTAAAAAGCGAGGCTATTGCAACGTGCCATCAGGTTCATATCTTCAAATGCAATAGCAGATTCAGTTTTGTTTTGAATTTTAGTTAGTTCCTTGTCGTTTATCCCTTCCTGTGTCAGGCGTACCAGTTCATCTTCTATTGCTTGTTCAGCCACAGTCATCTGGACACCTTTCACCAGCTTACCTTCAATGGTCAGCAATCCATTATCCACTGATCCAAAATGGAAGCATTCAATGTTACTAAACAGTTGCTTTTCTTTCACGAGGCTTTGATATAAACGAGAAGATCCTCCGCCACCCAGTACTTCGGTAATGAGGTCCGCTACATAATAGCCATGTTCCAGGCGGCTGTCCATATGCCAGCATTTGTATAACGCATCCAAAGGAACCCGCGCTTTTAAGTCAATACGTCTTGGTTCAGTTTGTTTAGGTTCTGTGAAATCCTTTCGAATATATTTTTCGCCAGTAGGAATATTACCAAACCATTTTTCAGCGAGGAGTTTTATATGCTCTGTTTTCACATTTCCTCCAACAACCAATATGGCATTAACGGGACGATAATGTTTGAAAAAGAAATTTTTTACATCGTCGAGTTGTACATTTTCAACATGACTTAATTCTTTACCGATCGTCATCCACTGATAAGGATGCTTTTTATAAGCCATTTCCCGCATACGAAACCATACATCGCCATATGGCTTATTTATATAATGTTCTTTGAATTCTTCACACACCACTTTACGCTGAACATCCAATGCTTTTTTACTGAAGGATAGAGAAAGCATCCTGTCACTTTCGAGCCAGAAGGCCGTTTCGATATTTTCTGCGGGTATCTGAATATAATAATTGGTTACATCATTGCTGGTGTATGCATTATTTTCTCCCCCGGCCATCTGCAATGGGGTTTCAAAATCTTTAATATTTATACTACCTCCAAACATCAGGTGTTCAAAAAGGTGCGCGAAGCCTGTTTTATCAGGGTTCTCATCTTTTGAACCTACATCATACATAACATTCAGCACAGCCATCGGAGTGGCAGGATCTTCATGAACAACTACACGTAAACCATTTTGTAACGTAAATTTTTCAAACTGTATCATAATTTTCAATTGGTGCGAATCGCAAAATAAGACAAGTTGAGAAGGAAAGAGAAAAAGAAAATGCAAAACGTTGTGAAAACAAATTCACATAGTCTCTGGAGTTTTGTTATCGGAGTTAAAGGATGCTTTTTACTTTCATGGTGATAATGATCGGCTCTCCTTCCCTGAGTATGAGAATTTTGAGTTTCTGACCCGGTGATTGCATAAGGTTCTTATACGTTTGTATGCTTTGGCTAAAATTGTTTTCTACTGCCATAATAATGTCTTCTGGTTTAAACCCTGCTTCTTCGGCAGGTGAATCTGGCATTACATCTACAATGCGTATTTCTCCATCCACTACATACATACCAAGTCCTGTATAAGAATAATCAAACACGTCTTTAAAATGCGAATTGGGGACAAGGTAAATATCACGCTTTTCGTAATTAATAATCAGGTTAAAACGGCGAAGAAGGTCATTGCCGATGAGTCCGCCCAGGTATGGGTAGGATGTTACATTATATTGATCATCGAAAATATAAGTAGGCACATTCCTGAATCTATAAGGTCCTATTTTAACTTGTTTGATAACCCCCTGTTTCATAGGAGCCTTTCCTCCTAAGCCCTCAGCTTGTGTAGTCAGCCATTTTCGTTTGGGCTTCGTAAATGCACTGTCCGCAGCGAAATCACTTGATAACAGTAAACACATGCCAGCACCGGTATCAAAATAAAATCGACTTGTTAATTCCCGGACGTCTTTTACCTGGGCAGTTATTACCGGCAAACTCGTTAAGAGTGGGCGAAGTAATAATCCACCCCGTGGATATTTTATCGTACCCTTACTAAATACATGCATTTTTGAACTGTCATAATCAATCTTTAAGATATAACGACTGATAAAACTATATCCAATAATGCCATCGATCTTTTCGCCATAAGCACTGGTAAGAACATCATAGTCATTGATGTGAAAGTTAAGACTGTCGACTGTGAGCCCTGGTAAATGTAGTTTATGATTGTAAGCGAATTTCACCTGCCTTATCCCGGCTATCCCCCGAATGGTTTTATCACTTAAAGCCCCTACAATGCCCAACGATATAGTAGTCATTGAATCAAGGGATATTCCTCCGCTCCCGGTATCAAGAATAAAATTTAAGGAATCTGGAAACTGGCTCACCTTGGCTTTCAAAATAATAATACCACCGGAAAGCATCCGAAATGGAATGCTGGTGATATATTTTGCGGGAGGGGGTACAAATTCTTCCTGTCCCTTGCATATACTGCTAATGAAAATGAAAAAAATCATTAAAATTCTACCCCACTGCATGCAACAATATTTATGGCTTTCAGTAATCAAAAGTATGTCCCTTAAAGGGCAGGTAAACTTTGCAATCCTTAGTATATAAATTTACAATAAGTTAATTCATTCTCACTCTCCTGTTTCACCACTGATATAAATGTTTCAAAAACCTCAGGCATGCGATCCTTTAGTATTTTTGTACAATAATGAAATTATGGAGCAGGAAGAATTGTACCAAAAGGCGTTGAACTTTGAATGGCTTACTGTTGAAGAGGGAGCGATTCTTTTTAAGGATGCACCCCTCACCGAACTGATGTTTGTAGCTGATGAGCTCCGGAAAAAACAGGTGCCACACGGCAAAGTAACCTGGCAGATCGATAGAAATGTGAATACGACTAATGTGTGTATAGCTAATTGTAAGTTCTGTAATTTCTACCGAATTCCCGGCCATTCAGAAGCATATATCACTGATCTTCCTGTTTATCGCCGCAAAATTGAAGAAACCTTCAAATATGGTGGAGATCAATTGCTTTTGCAAGGAGGTCATCATCCGGATTTAGGTTTGGATTTTTATACCAATATATTCCGCCAATTAAAAAAAGAGTACCCGGCATTAAAACTTCATGCCCTTGGACCCCCTGAAATAGCCCATATTACCAAGCTCGAAAAATCTACTCACAAGGAAGTGCTTGGTGCGTTGAAAGAAGCCGGTATGGACTCCTTGCCAGGGGCGGGCGCAGAAATCTTAGTTGACCGTGTACGCCGCCTCATTAGTAAAGGAAAATGCGGCGCCCAGGAATGGTTAGACATTATGCAGGAAGCTCATCAACAACATATTACTACCTCGGCAACCATGATGTTTGGGCATGTTGAAACCATTGAGGAACGATTTGAACACCTGGCAAAAATCAGGGAAGTTCAAAATAGAAAACCAGCAGGAGCCAAAGGATTCCTGGCGTTCATCCCCTGGACTTTCCAGGATGTTGATACTCTTTTATCCAGGATCCGCGGGGTGCAAAACCTTTCTACACCAGAAGAATACATAAGAATGATTGCTATCAGCCGCATCATGCTGCCCAATGTAAAAAATATCCAGGCCTCCTGGCTGACGGTTGGAAAGCAAACGGCACAGATTTGTTTACATGCCGGGGCAAACGATTTTGGTAGTATCATGATTGAGGAAAACGTTGTGAGTGCAGCGGGAGCTCCCCACCGGTTTACATACAAAACAATTCAGACTGCCATCAGCGAAGCAGGTTTTGAGCCCATACTCAGAAATCAGCAATATGAATGGAGAAATATTCCGGAAGCGATTGAAGAACAGGTGGTAAACTATTGACATGCTAACCCAGCCGGGTAAACCCTTACCAGAGTAATATATTTTTACCCTTATTCAATAGAAAACCTGATTTTGAGTTAATTAGGAAGGAAAATCCTTTACATCCCCATGAAGAGCCCTTTACGTAAATTGATACGCCTTGCTATCGTATTGTTGTCGTTTGTGATACTGTTTAATTTTTTTGGATATTATTTCCTTTACATTAAATCTCAGGAAAACGAAAAGATAGTTAAGATCATTTCTCTGGCCAGCCAGCAAAGGATATTCAGCCAGTCAATCTCAAAGAACGTTGTCCTACTTTGCAATCCTCTCACAAATCATAACCAAAAGCAACAGATCAAAAATAATCTGCTATCTCTTCTCCTTGGGTTTGAGAAAAACGATCAATTTTTTCAGACCGAGATTAAATTATCATCAAAGGCTGAAAGTTCTAAGGTTAAAAAATTACTGAGAACTGCTAAAACTCATTCTAAAACTATTATTTCAATAGGGAATGAGGTAGTTCGTGGTGACTCAGTACTGGTAATGTATAATGCTAGTTTGTATACAAATCACTTGCTATCCAGCGAATCAAAATTTCTGCCTTTGATGGAAGAAGTCGTAAAACAATATTCAGGTATTATTGAAATGCGGATACATGAGGCTTCAGTGATTAATACCGGTAAATTTATTTCCCTGGTTCTTGCTTTGTTCTTGCTCACTTTTCTGGTGTTAGAACCACTATTTAAAAATAATCGCAAAAATTATTTGGAGCTGCAGGAAGCACGGAATGAGTTGGTGTTAAAACAGAAATACCTAACCTCCATATTATACTCACAAACAAATTATGTTATACGCATCGACCGTATGGGCAACTTCAAATATGCCAACCCTCAATTTTTAAAAACATTCGGATACGAAGAACAAGAAATTGTGGGAATGCCCTATTACATGAGTATTTTCCCGAAAGATCGTATCCGGTGTATGCAGTTTGCAGATGAATGCTGGGAGAACCCGGGTAATATTTACAAAATACAAATCCGGAAACCGGTTAAAAAAAGTTCAGTCTATTTATGGACTGAATGGGAGTTCCTCGCCCTTCAGGACGATTCCGGTAATATCTCCGAAATACAAGGGATTGGGAATGATGTTAGCGAACGGGTTATTGCAGAACAGTTGAAGGAAGAAGCTATGCTCACTTCTTCATATGCTATGACCTATGCACGAATGGGAAGTTGGAAATTGAATTTTTCTACGCATCAGTTAGACCTGAGTAAAGAGTTTCTGAACATACTGGAAATGGAAGGTCAACAATCACTTAGCATTCCATTAGATGACTATCTTGAAAAACATGTAATGCCGGAAGACCATGCAGTTGTGATAGATGAATTGACCAAGGCAATCCAAAATAAATCAGATAAAAATTACGAAGCAAATTTTTCATACCGGCTGATAACGGCGAATGGTAATCAACGCTATTTATTTACTAAAGGGAAAATCATTGATGATGTTAGCGGTTTTGGAATTTCCCAGGATATCACTTTTCAAAAAGAAGCAGAGCAGGCTTTTCTTAAGAGCGAGCAGACGTTCCGTTTGCTTGCCGAGCATTCAGAGGATATCATAACGGAACATCTTCCGGATGGTACCATTCAGTACATTTCACCTTCGGTTGAAAACGTGTTAGGCTATCAGCCGGAAGAAGTATTAGGTAATCAAATCATGAATTTTGTTCATGCAAATGACTTGCATCATTTTCTGCCTGAGAAGGATAAATATATTTTCCCACACACTGACTCGTTGACATTACGATACCGAATCCGTAAAAAAGATGAGGATTATATCTGGCTGGAGAGTATCATCAAACCTGTAAAAGAAAACGATCAAATAATAAAGCTAATCTCCACTTCCAGAAATATCACTGAACGTAAAAAAGTAGAATCTGAGAGAGAACAATTAATCCAGGAAATGCAACAATCAGAAGAATTGTTGCGCAGTGTTATTAACTCAACGCCAGACTGGATCTATATTAAAGACCTTGGTTTTCGGTACCTCTTAGTAAACCAGGCTTATGCCGATTCAATGCATCGCGCACCACAGGAGTTTGTAGGTAAGAATGATCTGGATATTGGTTTTCCTCAAGAATTAGTGGAAGGCAATGCAATGAAAGGGATACGTGGGTTTTGGAACGATGATCGTGAAGTGATGGAAACGGGCAAGGCAAAATTTATTCCTGACGAACCCTCCGTGATAGATGGAGTACCACAGGTATTAAGTGTTGTTAAGGTTCCTTTGCGAGATGCAGAGGGGGGTATTTGGGGAGTTCTTGGATTTGTTCACAATATTACAGAATTTAAAAAAGTAGAAGATAACCTTCGGAGAAAGGATCAATTGCTGCAGGCCGTAGCTGAAGCCACGCATCAATTGATCATCAACAATAACCTGGAAGATGCCATTGGGGAATCGATCCAGTTATTGGGAATAAAAATGCAGGTGGATACCGTTAACGTGTACAAAAATATTTTCGACAAGAGCGATAATCAGTGGTATAACAACCGCATCATTCATTGGGACAGCTCTTCAGAAGAATTACAGGTGAATAAGTCGGTAGATCAAAGTTTTCCATTAACAGATGATTCTGAAATTCTCCAGGCTCTCCTCAAAGAAGATATTTATTATTCGCACGTAAAAAATATTAATGACAGTACGCTACGTGACTACTGTGAAAAGATGCACGTGAAGTCTATAGCAGTAATACCCATTTTTACACTGCACCATTTCTGGGGCTTTGTTAATTTTAGTGATTGCACTTCGGAAAGGGAATGGACCATCACAGAATTTTCCATTCTTCAATCTTTTGCCTCAACGCTGGCGGCAGCAATTGAACGGAAGCAGATGGAAGAAGAATTGATACAAGCTAAGGATATGGCGGAAATGGCCAATATTGCCAAAAGTGAATTCCTTGCCAATATGAGTCATGAATTAAGAACTCCCATGAACGGCATCATTGGATTCACAGATTTAGTTCTTACAACAGAGCTGCAAAAATCACAACGTGAATACCTCGGAAATGTCAAAAAATCTGCATATGGCCTGCTCGATATTATCAATGATGTGTTGGATTTTTCAAAGATAGAAGCCGGTAAACTTACTATAGATAGCACCCTGTTCCGTCTCGATGAACTGGTTGAAGAAACGATGGATATTTTAACCGTCAAGGCTTTTGAAAAGAACCTTGAAATGATTTGTTATATAGAGCCGGGGATGCCATCACAATTTAACGGAGACCCCGTTCGGGTGCGACAGGTTTTGGTAAACTTACTGGGTAATGCTATTAAATTTACGCAGGATGGAGAAATTCTCGTGGCACTTCGCAAAGCAGGAAGTATTTACATGAAGAACGGCAAACAATACCTGGATATAGAATTGTCTGTAAAGGATACAGGAATTGGTATTTCTAAGGAAAAGCTCTCAAAGATATTTGAAAGTTTTACTCAGGCGGATTCATCTACCACGCGAAAATATGGTGGCACCGGACTAGGATTAACCATCTCAAAAAGTATTGCAGAACTCATGCACGGTAATCTTTCCGTGCAAAGTGAAACAGGAATGGGGAGCACATTTACGATGCATCTACCGCTGCAAGTATTGAATGAACATCCACAGGTTTCACCTAAACACAAACTTCCATTGGAACGTGTACTAATAGTTGACGACAATGAAACCAACGGCTGGCAGGTACAACAGATTTTTAATTATTTCGGTATAAAAAGTGAAATAGCAGGCAGTGCCACAGATGCCATAAAGAAATTAATGGAAGTTGAGACTGCTGCAAAACCTTTTGATCTCATTATTACTGATTACCATATGCCTGAAATGGATGGAGTACAATTCACGAAAGAAATCCGTAAAAATATATACAAGGCAGAGCTACCAGTTGTGTTAATGTTATCAGCACTTGAAACGAGTTTGTTTCAACATGAGGCTGACCAAACCAGAATTTTCCATATTCTTACTAAACCTGTAAAATTGTACGAGCTGTATGGATTGCTTTGTTCCCTTTTTATGAAGGAAAAACAAATTCACAAAGCATCTGTTGCGGTTCCGATTATAAAAAAATTTGGAGAGGCAAGCCTGGTAATGGTAGTGGAAGACGATCCCATAAACATGATGCTGATCACAGAAGTGTTACGCAAGATGGGTTTTGAAATAATTAGAGCTGAGAATGGAAAGAAGGCTCTTGAAATTTTACCACACCATCAACCTGAAATAATATTTATGGACGTAAATATGCCCGAACTGGATGGATTTGCTACAACCCGGCTTATCCGTCAGATGCCTGAACCACACCGGAGCATACCCATTATAGCACTAACTGCCGATGCGATGCAGGGAGACAAAGAAAGATGTATAGAAGCCGGAATGAACAGCTATATATCTAAACCCTTCAGGCTTGAAGAAATTGAATCGGTACTAAAAAATAAACTCGAGTTTAATTAAGGGAGTGCCAAAACATTCACTCCCGACTGCTAACTCTGAACTCCACTGCCAACCATATAGAAAAAATCTCCGTCTGCTGTTTATTATGAAAAATGGATCACCGGAAACGATTGTTCAAAAATCACCTTCCTTATTATTTTGTATCGTAATGGATCTGTTAGGATATGCAACCTTTGCTATCCCTGTGCTCGGAGAGTTGGGTGATATTGTATGGGCGCCTTTGTCAGCATTTATATTCTATAAAACTTTTGGAGGTTGGAAAGGAGCGTTTGGGGGTATGTTTAATTTTGTTGAAGAAATACTTCCGGGACTGGATTTCATTCCAACATTTACCCTTACCTGGATATGGCAATCTTTACGTAAGCCTGCTAACAATACCGATTATCGTCCGGGCAGCCCTCTCAAACTTAGCAACATTTAATTAATTATAAATCTGTACCCTATTCCTTTTATTGTAATGAGTCTTAGGGATTCGTCTTCTTTGAGATAACTCCTAAGCTTAGTAATATATACATCCAGATTTCGCGAATTGAAAAAAGAATCGTTTTCCCAAAGGAGGTTCAAAATATCTTTTCGTGTAATTATCTTAGTTCGATTTTGATACAAGGCTTTTAATAACTCTGTTTCTCTAAAGGAAAGTTTACGTTCTTCATTGCCAAACAAAAGTGTTTGCCTGGTAGGATGAAATTGAAATCTACCTAAGGATACTTCTTCCTGATTAAGCTGTACTTCCATTGCTCCGTTCGTGTGTCGCGTATGGCATTCTCAATTCTTATAAAACTCAGGTTAATTAGGCTTGCTTTAATGTTAATCAAGGTTAAAGAATGATGAATGCCTTAGTAAAGATCCGTAAGATCAGGCTGCTCATCGTTTCTACGTTCCTGGTCATATACTGAGAGGGTAACTTTCCAATCGTTTAGATATTGCTGTAACGTTAGCTCTACTTTTAATTTTTGCATTTTACCTGTAGCCGGCAACAATTGAAATATAACAGTTGTAAATTTCCTGTCATCGGTAGGTGTTTCAAATTTTCCATTCAGAATAAATGGCTTTTCTCCTTCAATTTTTACAATCGTATTCCTGATTTGGTTGTAGAGCTCCGTAAATCTTGTTTTAGCCTCCGCAAATTGCTCGGATTCCATCATTACACATTTCCAGCTATATAACCCCTTTTGCGAAGCACTGTATTGTGTAACCACAGAAATCAGGGATCCTGGCACTTCTACATTGGAATGATACTGGACCCTTTGGTTATTGCCCATTACCTGCGCCCCTTTTATATTGACAAAGTGATTGGGATAGTCTTGTATTACCTTCTGGAGGGCAGAATTTACATCGTTGGTAAAGACACCCTGGGAAACTGCTGAAAATGTTGCTATGACTAAAATTACAAGAGTGATTATACTTTTCATAAGCACGGATTAGGCTTACAAAGTATAAAGAAATTCTAAAGTTTGAAATCGGAAATCTACTAGGAAATAATTGCAATAAATTTATTGTTCGAACGTTATTTTACATTATTCAACGCCTAAATCCAATTTTATGATGGAAAAGAACCATATGTATTACGACACCCACCGTACGAAAATCTGCAAAGAAATATATAAACCTTCTCCGAATTTATTCCGGTTTATTAAAAGTATCTGGGCTGTTTTTATGATTGGTGAATCGCCGATCAGCAAATCCTCCTATTCAAGAAGAAGAATGCATTAATATTTTTGCGCTAAACAAAAACTCTAAGCACTTACCTCTGAAATCACAAAATGTATGTGCTCGCCCCGTCGTATGACGGGGTATTTTTTTATGTGTGATTAAGTTATCTTGATTGGTAGCTATTCAGGTTTCCCGCTATTAATCTCGCGGTCTCCTTTCCCGGGTCTCCTGACCTGTCTGACTGCTTCTTCGTTGATTCTGATTACCTGCACCTGCCCGGTTTAAATTATAAGTAAAAGTCAACATAAAGTATCTTTTCAAAACGATTGTCCTCGTATCCTCTATATAATTATCTCCTATGTTTCGGTTGATGCTTTGGTTTTGATTTAAAATATCATTTACAGATATTTTTATTTCTCCTTTTTTCTTTTTAAATAATTGATGCGCTATACTTCCATTCCACAATGGAATATTTTGATTAAAACCCTCAGGACGCCCTGTATTGATTAAATAATCAAAATCGGTTGATACAATTAAAAACTTACTGATAAAATACGTGAGATCCGTTGAATAGGTTTGAGTGAAATATTCATTATCTATATCTTGTACTTTCACACCTGCACCAATGGTCTCAGCGCCTCTATACAAAACATTGTTATAGGATAAGCTTGCCCGGACTTCAAAATTAAATTTCTCTTTGATTTCCATATTTAAACCTACCCGTTGCCTTATGCTAATACTATTGGTAATGTTTTTCCTGCTGTAAAACAGGTTGACGTCCCTATTATAATTAAACGTATTACTGAAATTTACACTACTTCCTTTCAGGTTTTTACGTAATGGAATTCCCAGTGTTATGGATGAGGAGGTATTAAACGATCCATTTAAATTAACAGGCCTTATCAACTGCACTTCTCTTCCTCTTGCTGAATCAAAATCAATACTGTTCACAATTCTATTTGAAGTTTGATTAAAGTTCAGATTAACATTCATGTACTTAAAAGTAACGGGGCTGGAAGCGTTATAGCTTGCATTTACGTAATTTGAAAATTCCTGCCTTAAGCTGGGGTTCCCTTGTACAGTGCGCAACGGATTGATTTCATCCCTTACATCCTGTAATTGGTTTACAGTAGGTTGGTTTGTTCGACCCCTATAGTTAAAACGAAAATTTTTGTTCCTGCTGAAGCTATAATTATAATTGGCTGTAGGAAAGAAATTAGTAAAATTTTGTTTGTAAAGAATAGCAGAGTCTTTACCGTTGGTACGGTAGATCGCTCTTAAACTTTTACTTTGAAGCGTAGAATTTTGCACAGCTGCGCCAATCTGAAAACCGTATTTTGGGTTTTGAATTCTGAAGTTGAATCCAAGTCTATGAGATAAAAATTCGTTTTCGAAATAATTGGTTTGCGTTGCATTTAAACTATCATATAGTTTTGTTTGTGGATTATAATTGAATGCTTTTCGATCCGAATTGCTGCTGTTGTTGGTATAGGCATAATTAAATTCCAGGATCTTATTTTTATTAATGGATTCTGTTACAGAGGTGCTGAAAACATTGTTATTTGATTTTGTTTGCTGGGTATTTATAAAATTCCTCACTTTTATACTATCTATATTTCCAGATGGATTATAATAGGTGAGAGGTGAATAATTTGTACCACTACCATCACTATTATTAAGTGAATTGCTCCATCCCAAAGTCAGGGTTCGGCCGGGTCTTCGAAACTTTCGGCGATATAGTATATTATTATTCAAATTCATTCCTTCTCGCTGATTGGAATTGTCATTGATCCCTGTAATAGCTACATAATCACCGACCGGTTGCGAATTACGAAGTGTAGAGGTTGTACTGTTACTGTTCCTGGTAGATTTCTGAAGGATTAAACCAGGCGAATACATAATAGAGTTCATTGAATCAATGTAATATTCAAACCTCAAATTGATCCTATGGTTTTGATTATTATTATGTGATTGGCTTAGTTCCGTTCTGGCTTTAGTGAATGGATCTTTAGTATAGGTACGTAAAGCCGATTCGGTGGTGATGTTATCAGTTTCAGAGTAGAAATAACTACCGGTAATTTCTACTTTGGAGCCCAGTTTATCGGTATAATTTATCCCGGCAGAACTCGTACGCGTAAGGCCGTTACCTCCTCCTCCAAATCCACCGCCTCCGATATTCCCGGTACCCCTGCCACCTCTTCCTCCACCACCATTACCCCCTGGTAGCCCACCTCCAAATCCACCCATATTTGTAACGATATCATTAAAGCCAAAAGACTGACGGTTTAAATTATTAAAGCCTGACACTATGGAAATGCGCCTGGTGTCATTAAATCGATTCGCGGTTATGCTGGCAAGATAGCGGCCATCAGTTCCAATTCCTGCTGTAGCGCGACCAAAATAACCCTTACGTTTTTCCTTCTTCAGTTTAATATTGATCGCTTTTGTACGGCTGCCATCATCGATACGGGAAAATTTTGCCTGGTCGCTCATATCATCAAAAACCTGAACCGACGAAATCATATCGGCCGTAATGTTCCGGGTAGCCATTTTGGGATCATTGCCAAAAAATTCTTTGCCGTCAACATATATTTTTGGGATATCTTCTCCCTGGGCTTTTACATTTCCATCCTTATCTACTTCAACCCCCGGTAATTTTTTCAACAAATCTTCTACGTTTGAATTTGGTTTGGTTTTAAAAGCGCCAGCATTAAATTCAACAGTATCTTTTTTTACCTGTATTGGAGGGGCTTCCACAATCACTTCATCCAGCAAACTCGCATTCTTGTCAAGATACAAGGTGCCCAGATCCAGGATAAGTTCAGAAGAAGAAATTTGTATTCTTTTACTATAATTCTGATAACCCTGAAAACTAATAAATACCCGGTAAGAACCAGTACCTATTCCTTTTACCTCAAATTCGCCTTTTGAATTTGCTAATGAAAAAGCTATCACGGAAGAATCCAATATGCTTAAAACAGAGACCGTTGCGGAAGCCATAGATTCCTTGTACAAGGTATCGGCTATCTTTCCTTTTACTTTTCCGACCTGGCCAACAACGGAAGACATAGAGAATAAAACTATCAAAAAAGGAATTGCTTTTATCATAAATGGGAGAGGAAAAATCCAATTCCTGATTTAGACGCTCCTGATCGATGAAACTTGTGCCAACAATCAGTGTACTTCCTGGTATTTCTCAATATAAAATCGCTTCACGATTGGATGAATGGTCTAACTAAACAGGTATTCGACATCTTCCCGGGTAAGAGATTTTACAAATCCTTCGTCATCTGAAATAAGATCTTTCGCTAAAATCCGTTTCTTTTCCTGCAGTTGTAAAATTTTATCTTCAATGGTATCTTTACAGATCATTCTGTAAGCAAAAATATTCTTTGTTTGACCGATCCGGTGGGTTCTGTCGATTGCTTGTTGTTCAACTGCAGGATTCCACCATGGATCCACGATGTATACATAATCGGCAGCCGTAAGGTTTAATCCCACACCACCTGCCTTTAAAGATATCAGAAATACTCTGCAGGTCTCTTCATTTTGAAATCGTTGTATGGCTTTCTCCCGGTCTATTGCTGAAGTGCTTCCATCAAAATATTCGAAATCTACTTCTAATTCTTTCAGCTTTTCCTTAATTAAAGCCAGCATCCCCAGGAACTGGGAAAAGACAAGAGCTTTGTGATTGCTGATGTTTTCAGAAATCTCTCTCCCGAGTTCATCCAATTTAATTGAATGATTGGGAAATTTTTCTGTTTCATTCAATATAGAAGGAGAATCACAAATCTGCCGAAGCTTCATTAAACCCTGAAGGATGGTTAGTTGGGAACGTTGAATACCCTGATGTTCAATAGTGCCCAGAATCTTATCACGAAAATCATTTCTATAAGCATCATAAATATTCCGTTGTTCATCTTCCATTTCACAAAACAAAATGGTTTCTGTTTTATCGGGTAGATCTTTGGCCACCTGCTCCTTAGTGCGTCGAAGAATAAATGGATATAACAATTTACGTAAATGATCTTTTCGGTCGGGATCACCAAACTTATCGATGGGGATAGAAAATTCCTGCCTGAAGAATTCTATACTACCCAACATTCCGGGATTGAGAAAATTCATCTGTGCAAAAATATCGAATGTGTTATTTTGAAGAGGAGTACCGCTCAAACACAACCGATTTTTTGCCCGCAACAAGCCTGCAGCCCTGGTAACTTTGCTGGATGGATTTTTGATAGCCTGAGATTCATCAAGTACTACATAATCAAAAGGTATGTCTACCATCAATTTAATGTCGCTTCGTAAAGTACCGTATGTAGTTATAATTATTTCTTTCCCTGCAAATTGCTCTTTGCTTCTGCTGCGTTCTCCCCCATGATGAATATGATAGGTTAATGATGGGGTGAATTTTTTTATTTCATTTTCCCAGTTAAACATTAATGTGGTTGGACATACTACCAATGCCTGTAACTTCTGATGGTGATGTTTGAAATAATGTAAGTAAGACAGTGCCTGAACTGTTTTTCCAAGACCCATATCATCCGCGAGTATACCTCCCCACCCGATCTCGCTTAAGTAATTCAGCCAGTAATACCCGTGTTCCTGGTATGGTCTTAATATATTTCTTAAGTGTTCGGGAATCGGTATCTCCTTGATTTGTTTAAAATCCCTGAGTTGTTCATATTTCTCCTCTAACCTTACAACTAACTCTTCCTCACTTCGGTTTTCATATAATTCATCAATCACACTCATATGGTATTTCGACAAACGCATCTGATTTTGTTTGCCTTCACCAACTCTGAATAATAGTGAATATTTTTTTATCCATTCCTCAGGTAATATACCAAGGGTTCCATCATTTAACGGAACAAACTGTTGCCGGTTGGCCAGTGCTTTCTTAACATCAGCAATAGTTACTTTCTGCTCCCCAAAAACAATATCCACTCTGGCATCAAACCAATCGGTATTGCTGCTTATATGAATTTTGGTTTGAGGTTTGGCTGTATTAAAACGGAAATTTTTTAAGGCGTCGAATCCGAAAACAGGAATTTTCATATCCTTCATGGCATCAACAAAAAGAAAAAACCAATTATTCTTTAATACATCATTTCCTTTTAATGCCAATTGTTCCCCACCTTCAGGCCGAATAAAATTAGAATGCAATAATTCGATTTTCTGAAAGAAATCTTTTTCCTTCTCCTTATTACGATGTACAATCCATACCTTGTCGCCATCTGGAATTACGAGTTCATCCTTTCCGCCAGGTTTTGTTTCAAATCCTTTGTAAGAAAACAATGGTTGAAAAACAAGGTAATCCCCTTTTTCCTGTAACACTACCCGCTTTTCAGGTTCACCATCTTTAACCTGGCTAATTAAGGCAGGATCAAATTCAACATGATACTCTTTGGTTAGGGGCAAAATAAATTGTTTCAGATGTTCTGCCCACTCTGCTTTTGTAAAGCTCAACTTACCTTTGGATAAAAAACGGTCTACAAGTTTCGAGTCTTCGGGCTTATCCCATAAATACAAATTCTGATTGTGGAAGAATAAAACGCTGCTGCTAATAGAATTTTCTGTTACATTAAGTTGATGGCCACTTACCTTAACCCAACATTCTACTTCATAGTGATTTCCATTCACCGATATTTTAAAATGGGGTGAAATGAAATCGGTTACTATTCCCACTGTCCGGAGATTCTCGGTACGAAAAGTTTTTTTATTACTTAGATAAAAAATGAAGGGATTAGCAGCTATATCTGTTAATAATTTTTTAAGCTTTGGATGGAGGTATTCTACGATGAGCGATTTGGTTTCTTCAGGTAGGTCATCTTCCTCATGATGTATAATATTTTCCCAGATTCCACTAAATGGCGAATTGCGATTTAAATATTTCGTAACCTCCACAGCCTGAAACTTGCGCAAGGCGGGAACCAGCTGTTTATCATTCTCATTCAGCTGGTCAATATTTACAAACTTACTGAGATCGAGTTTTTCAACCTTCCCGGCAAATGCGGTTTGGCTATCATTGGACTCACCGGTAACCGCATCAATTACAAAATCAGGATAGCCATCCTGATTAAAATTAAAAACAACACCTAAAGTTTGGGCAGCCCTTTCTATTTTGTCCGGGGCCTCATTGTCATCAATTTCGGTTTCCGTCTCAACAGGTAAAAATCTTTCTTTTTTTAAGGTATCCTGTGGCGTTATGCGTTTAATTGACATATCAAGTACCCGTAAAAAAGGTTTGCCTTCTTTATAAGTAAATTCAAATTTTCCTTTTAGATCATCATCCAGCGTATAGCCATACATTTCCAGCAACTTATTTTTTTCCTTGTCCCAGTTACGGATAGTATCAAAATAATAAGGGCCATAAGCATGCAATAACTGAAGGAGTACAATCACTTTGGGTAAGCACAATGGATGTTGCCTCTCTTCGTATTCACAACTCGTATCAAAATTCCGTTCTTCGTTCTTCCTGATAACTACATTATAAAATGTTCCGTCGAGGTTAACTGCTGCCTTGACCATTTCATCCTTTGCGGAAATAATACTTGCTTTTTGGGTCCCCAGGTAGGTATCTGCAGCCAGGTAGGTTTCGGGTGAACACAAAAGCCGAATGGTTCTCTGATCAATAACCTTCATTTTTACAACAGTATGTCGCTGATCATATTCAACATCTTCGGCCTTCAGTTGATTTTTATCGAGCATCTCCTGTAATTGAATCAGGGCAGCAGCCTCATGACGGCAAATATCCCCCAGGTTATAGGGACAGGCACAGCGAACTGAAAGCGTTTTGGGATCTTTAAACTTTTGAATATTTACTTTATAGTAAGTTGCGTAACTATCATCCTTAACCCGGAAAGCAACAGAATCAAGGAGCACATCATATTCAATCAGCTCTACATACCCGATAGCATGAATTTTTTTTCCCCTCCGAATTACTTCATCTGTTCCATTGGTATAGATGTATTTAATAATATGTGGTAACGCCATTTTATAGTTCCCATTTTTAAAGTTGGCAGGTGGAAGTGGTATTCTTTTAGCTGCGAACTGCAAATTATTAACTGCCCACAGTCCCAAAAGGGCAATCTGCAAAAGTAATGGAAATTGCGGAGTAAACAGGTGCGAAATCAGTTGTTCATTTCAATTTAACAGGGCTAACAGTATTATCGTAAATCTTTTTAACAACGATTGGTATAGGCTTTGCCACCTATACCTTTGTATCTAAACCCTGCACCTGAAAAAAATGAATTAAATTGATCTGTATGTTTACTCGCCGCTCGTTTTCTTTATTCTTTGCGTTATCTCTTTCTTTAATTTCTCTTTCCCAAAAATTAAAAAAAGCAGATAAACTGATTGTCTCTAATCTCCAGACCCATATCACTTTTCTTGCCGATGATAAGCTGGAAGGAAGAAGAGCTGGTACCAAAGGAGAGAAACTAGCTGCCGAATACATCACTCTACAATTTAAAAAAGCTGGTTTAGTACCAAAAGGTGATAACAATACGTGGTCTCAAACTTTTGATATTGACGACGGCAAACAGGTAAATGCCGCATCTCACCTGATCATAAATGGGAGTGATTTAAAATTAAACACAGAATACTTTCCGCTTTCTTTTAGTGCAAATCAAAGCACAGAAGCAGCCGTTGCCATAGCTCTATTGGAGAGCGGCGTTCCCTGGTTTGTAGATATTAAAGATATACTGGAAGAAAATAAAGACAATCCGCATTTTGACCTGAACCAATCCCTAATCAGTAAAACCGAAGCGGCCGCTGGGAAAGGAGCCTCTGCATTGATCTTTTATAATTCTTCAAAAATTGCAGACAACCTTCAATTTAATGGTAAGGATAAATTGCAAACCGTTAAGGTCCCTGTTCTTTTTCTTACCAATGATGCAAGGAAAAAATTTTTATCTGACGAATCGGCCACCCTGGATATCAAATTAAAGATAGATATCGGCAATAAAAAAAGAACCGGCAGCAATATTGTAGGGTACATTGACAACAACGCCCCCACAACTATTATTCTGGGCGCACACTACGATCATATTGGATTTGGAGAGGATGGAAATTCCCTTCAACTTAACAATGAAAAATTAATCCATAACGGCGCTGATGATAATGCCAGCGGAATTGCTGCATTAATTGAAATAGGTAGCCTGTTGAAAGTCTCAAAAAACAAAAAGAACAATTATCTTTTTATAGCCTTTTCTGCAGAAGAAATTGGCTTGATCGGTTCTAAATACTTTACGGAACATCCGTCTGTTGATCTGAAGACAGTGAACTATATGATCAACATAGATATGATAGGTCGATTAAACGATAGCAGTAAAATTTTAAATGTTGGGGGAATAGGAACATCTTCCTTATGGCCACAAATGTTTACTGCAGTTGATAAAAAAAAGCCTTTTACAGTAAAGTTTGATTCCAGCGGCACGGGACCCAGTGACCATACGTCATTCTACAGAAAAGACATTCCGGTACTTTTCTTTTTTACAGGGTTACATTCAGATTATCATAAACCTACTGACGATTTCAATAAAATTAATTATACAGGTGAATTACAAATTCTAAAATATATATTGAGTATTATTGAGGTTGCCAACACAAAAACGAAACTGGTGTTTATGAAAACACGCGAACAACAAATGGGTACCTCCGCCAGGTTTGCAGTTACGTTAGGCATACTGCCAGATTATACTTTCGCGGGTAGAGGCGTAAGAGTAGATGGGATTTCTGAAGGACGTCCCGCACACAAGGCCGGCATTCAATCAGGAGATGTAATCATTCAATTAGGAGAACACAATATCGTTTCAATGGAAGCATATATGCAGGCCCTTTCAAAATTTAAAAAAGGTGATAAAGCAAAAGTAAAATTTAAAAGGGGAAATGATCTTACTGAAACTGAAATTCAATTTTAATGTATTTTACAGGAGTATCAAGGACCTTCCATGAAACTAAAACTCGACTTTGAGGATCTTGCCGATGATTTTTTCTCGGATACCCGGCTGATAGGCATTGTTGCTCCGCTTAAAGATTACCAGTTTTGTTGGCATTTAAATCATTTGTTACGTTTTGATTTTCGTAGTAATAATGAAATCGAGATCCAGCTCAATAAAAAAAAACGTGATTATTTTTTTTCTGTTTTTGAATTCCGGGAAAAAAATAATTCCCTGGTACACTACCTCTATAATAACCAATTTGATGGCGAATATTTGTTACCCGAATTCAAGCATCTCGATTTTTTATGGTTGTTAAAAGGTGATTGTGTTGAAGAGGAAACGCTGCAATCAATTATGCAGGCAATCAGGATCATCAACGGGGTTCAGTTAGTGATGGAATTAACCCATGAAAAAATCCGCAATAGAGGTCATTTAATTTTTTAATGCTCATTTCAAATTAACAGTATGTGGAAAGAAGAAAATAACAAGCTCTATAAGAAGTTTGAGTTTAAAAATTTTTCAGAAGCCTTTGCCTTTATGACACGAGTTGCTTTACAGGCCGAGAAAATGGATCATCATCCACTTTGGACAAATGTGTACAATACCGTAGAAGTTTGGTTATCTACGCATGACGCAGGCGATATTGTTACAGATAAGGACCGTACACTAGCGAAAAAGATTGATGCCCTGGCATCGTAGCCCATCTTAATAAATATCTGTATCCTGTATTCTTTTTTTTCCTCAATGCGAAACAAACTTCAACCCAATAATGGATCCTATTAACGTTGAAAGAAAAAACAAGCGCCAGAAATCGGACGGTTCTTTAAAGAATAGTATCCCTACCACTACTGTACCAACAGCACCGATTCCAGTCCATACTGCATAAGAAGTACCAATAGGAAGCGTTTGCGTGGCTTTATATAATAATGACATACTGATGATTAAACTGATAAAGAACCCAACTATCCACAATGTTGAAGTGGTTCCTGTACTCTCTTTAGCCTTCGCCAGGCAAGCTGTAAAACCCACTTCAAACAAACCTGCTATAATCAGGATAATCCAATTCATGGATATGATTTAAATGATAATATCTCTTAATGAATCACTTCACAGAAACAATATACTCCTGCTTGGAGACTAAGCGGCCAACAGGCTTGATGTGATTTTGAAGACCAAATTCTTTTAATACCAATTCCACTTCCGAGCTGCCGGAAATATCTACGGAAATCAATAATCCTCCGCTGGTCTGTGGATCGGAGAGAACGGCTTTTTTGTAAAGATCGACACCAATAATTTTATTGCCATAGCTATCCCAGTTTCTATCACTTCCTCCCGGTATAGACTTTTGATCAATATAATATCGTAGCTCTTCCGTGATAAAAGCAAGCTTGTCAAAATAAACTTCTGCTGAGAGGTTGCTTCCTTCAGCCATTTCAACGAGGTGACCGAGCAATCCGAAGCCGGTAATATCCGTCATTGCAGTAACAACATCCAGCCTGGCCAATGCCTCCCCAACTTTATTGAGTTGCATCATTTGCCTGGAAGCTATTCCTATATGTTCTGCTTTTAAAATTCCTTTCTTTTCTGCTGTGGTCAGGATTCCAACCCCTAATGGTTTGGTGAGATATAAAATATTATTTTGCCGTGCAGTATTGTTTTGCTTTAGGTTTTTAATTTCTATCAATCCATTTACTGCTAATCCGAATATGGGTTCTGGTGAGTCGATGCTATGGCCCCCGGCTAAAGGAATTCCTGCTTCCAGGCAAATGCTTCTTCCCCCTTCCATTACTCTTTGAGCTATTTCGGGTGACAACTTATTGATGGGCCAACCCAAAATAGCAATTGCTAATACAGGCTTTCCCCCCATGGCATAAACATCACTAATAGCATTGGCTGCAGCGATTCGACCAAATTCGTAGGGATCATCAACAATCGGCATAAAAAAATCAGTGGTAGAGATCAAAGCCATTCCGTTTCCGATATCTAATACGGCGGCATCATCTTTACTATGATTGCCCACAAGTAGCTTTTCATTATCGGGCCAGGTAAAGCCGGTTTTTAGTATCTGGTCCAATACTTTTGGAGAAATTTTACATCCACATCCAGCACCGTGTGAATATTGAGTTAGTGCAACTGCTGATAGGTCATTCATTATTCGAAAAATTTGTAGCAATTAGGGGCGCCTGATGGATCAAAATATCCTGAGCATTGGCTGAAGCATTTACTGTTTTACAACTAATGCGTTGGATAAGGGTTTCGCTATTTTCACGATTATTTAATCCTTTTAAATAATACTTATCATAATAGGTCAGCAATAATCTGAAGCATTCTTTTATATTATTCTCCAATAAAAAGTTAATGGCTGTTTTAGTTTCAAGTCCTCCCAGGCGTTTTTGGATTCGTATGATTGCATGTACCATTTTCTCTTTGTCTAATGCCCCATAGCAATCAACAATATAGTCAAGTCTTTCTTCAAAAGGGATATCAATGAAATAAACCGGTGATTCCCGCATCTTCTCCCATAGCAATTGGTGGATATTGATTAATCCTATCCTTTGGCTTTCATCTTCCAGCCAAATGCATTGTAATTCACTTTCACCCGAGGATTTTGTTTTTTTTCGTAATTCTTCTGAAAGTAGATTTTCAAACATCTCCTGCGTAGGCTGAGTGGGTTGACCAATAGCCCCAAATGTGGAACCTTTGTGTGAGGCAATTGCCTCCAGGTCGATCACTTTTTCGCCCCTTTTTTCTAACTCTTTTAAGACTTCGGTTTTGCCTGATCCCGTGTATCCACCTAGTATTTTAAAATCATACGATTGTTCAAAATTTTGTAAAACATAATGTCGGTAAATTTTATAACCCCCTATCAGGGTATAAACTTTAAATCCATATAAATCGAGCAACCAGGCAATCCCGGCACTACGCATACCCCCTCGCCAGCAGTGGACCAGTATGCAGTGGGTTGGGGGAACTTGACTTTTTTCCAATTTGTGAAGTTTTCCTTCTACCGGCAACGACCAATTGCGAACTATTGACTCAACTTCTTCAACAATAGTCCGCATCTTCGGGCCGAAAAAATCCAGGCCTATTTTTATGGCTGCTTCGCGGCTTTGTTGTTTGTATGCAATTCCAACAACTTTCCGTTCTTCATCGGTGAAAAGAGGTACATTGTAAGCACCTGGCATATGAGCTTGCTTGTACTCAGCAGGGCTGCGAACATCAATCACAGGATGTTGGCCTGCGAGGTCCAGAAATTGTTCGATATGTATTTTGTCCGCCGGCAATTCAATACAAAAGTTAAGGCTGGCGCAAATTACCACAAACCTGTTTGATATTCTATATCTTCATAATTAAGATTTTTTGATGAACCATTTACCAATTTCAATCCTATTTGCGATACTCGTTTTGTCCTCCTGCAAGAATAGATCCGAAGAACAACGAAGCATTCCCGTTATTCTGGAAGATTCATCTGAAAAATTAGATACTGTTTTTTCACAAAAGGATATCACATCACTTAATCAATTAAAACTCTCTCAATATGCAAGTGCACAAAATTCCCCTATTGATTGGAGCACATTCAGTATGGTAACGAGTTTTGAAGAGGATTCACTTTTAAGAACAGCATTTAAACCAGATAAATTATTTTATGAACAATACGGACAATTATTAAAATATTCACCGGACAGTACCATGTTCATTGATCTTGACAGTTATAATATCGAAGTTCAACAAAACAAAATGGGTCAATCAATCATTATGGAAAAGGGGCCTGATACTGAAGTGAGCCTGGTTCAACTTGAGAGCAAGGAAAGAACCAGGCTTGCATTTTTAGGCCCTGGAAACGGCGTTGAAGAAGCTTTATGGGTAGATAATAATAACGTGTTATTGATAGGGTATAATGAGATTGATACTACAAAATTAAAAAAAGCATTTATTTGGAGATATCATATTCCCACAAAATTATTTCATGTATACGAATCATCAGATTCCCGTGTGGGAGGTCAATTGACAAATTGGAGAAAACAAAGATTCAATCAACTACTGGGAGAATAGAATTTAATCAAAAATAAAGGAGAGAATTGGTAAAAAATAGCAGGAGGTTATTTATTATGTGTACTATCTCTTTTTGGATTAGTCGTACTGTCCCTTCTTTCGTCAGATTTTGTTGAGTCATTAACAGTCGCTTCAACAGCCCTTTGTCCTTCAGTATTGGGGCCACTATTTTCAACTGGTTGTGGAACCTGATCTTCTCCATCTTTTGAGGGATTTCCTTCATCCGAACAAGAGGAGATTACTAATACTACAGCTGAAAAGTAAATAAATAATTTTTTCATAGTAACCCTTTGACAAATAACTGAAAAAAATCATGCCATCTCATTGGCCAGGACTCCATTCCCATTGCTAAAAAATAGTTGAGAGAAGTATTAGCTATTCATGCTTGCCAGGAATTCTTCATTGCTTTTAGTACCGCGCATGCGCTTAAGCAATTCATTCATTGCTTCTTCAGTATTCATATCAGTGAGATACACGCGTAACAAATTCATTCTTTGCAGAACGTCGCGATCTAACAATAAATCATCCCTACGTGTTGAAGAAGCTACAAGGTCTATAGCAGGAAATACACGCCTATTGGCTAAGCGTCGATCTAATTGCAATTCCATATTACCGGTTCCCTTGAATTCTTCGAATATTACTTCATCCATTTTTGAACCCGTATCGATCAGTGCGGTAGCCAGGATGGTTAGTGAACCTCCGTTCTCGATTTTCCTTGCAGCACCGAAAAATTGTTTCGGTTTTTGCATTGCGTTTGCTTCCACGCCACCTGATAACACTTTACCGGAAGCGGGTGCAACAGTATTATGTGCCCGTGCCAAACGCGTAATAGAATCAAGCAGGATCACAACGTCATGCCCACATTCTACGAGACGTTTTGCTTTTTGTAATGCAATGATAGAAACCTTTACATGCTTTTCAGCTGGTTCATCAAATGTAGATGCAATCACTTCAGCCTTCACACTTCTTTCCATATCAGTAACTTCCTCTGGTCTTTCATCCACAAGCACCACCATTAAATAACATTCAGGATGATTGGCTGCAATGGCATTTGCCACTTCTTTAAGTAATACTGTTTTTCCGGTTTTTGGCTGGGCAACAATGAGTCCCCGTTGACCTTTACCAATGGGAGTAAACAAATCCATGATGCGGGTGCTGTATTGACCCGGTGTTGTAAACAGGTTGAGCTTTTCGAAAGGGAATAACGGTGTTAAATAGTCGAACGGAACCCGATCCCGAACATCTTCCGGGCTCTTGCTATTAATTGACTCCACCTTTAATAAGGCGAAATATTTCTCTCCTTCTTTTGGTGGTCTTACTGCGCCATATACCGAATCCCCGGTTTTTAAGCCGAAGAGTTTTATCTGTGAGGGAGATACATAAATATCATCCGGGGAACTGAGGTAATTATAATCACTGCTCCGCAAAAAACCGTAACCATCAGGCATCATTTCCAAAACGCCCTCAGCCATTATCACTCCGTCAAATTCGATATTGAAAACTGCATCCCGTCTGGTCGGATAAGATTTTGGATGCTGATCAGTAGTTGAAGGAGAAGTTACTTCCGGTTGCTGTTGTGTTTCCTCATCCTGTATTTCAGTTTCATTTTCCTGCTGTGAATCATTTATTCCATTCTCTTCAGATTGCGAATTTCCCAACTCTGCTGGCTGCTCTTCCTCCTGTTTTCTTCTGGATTTCTTTGGAGCGGGAGGCGCAGGTTTTTCTGGGGTTTTCTCGAGACTTTTTTCAGGAGCTTTCTTTTTCTGGATTTCTTTCTTTACTTCCTTTTTATTCTTGTCCTCCACTTTCTCTTCCTCGTCACTTTCAACGACAGCCTCTTCAGTACTATTAGACGTGGTTGTTTTAATAATGCGTTTTCGTTTGCCTTTATCATCAACGGGGGCAGCTTTTCCAGAGCTTGCATTTACTGCCTGCTTATCCAGGATTTTATAAATCATATCCTGTTTATCCAGTTTTTTGGAATTAGGGATTTTTAACTGCTCGGCTATATCCAGCAGCTCAGGAACGAGCATGTCGTTCAATTGCAGAATGTCGTACATAAAAAATCTTGAGAATTTATCACTTGATCAAAACAACAAACTTGGTTCGTTGAAAAAAAACTTTTGAATTGAGTTTATATTGACTGGAACGATTAAAACTGACAGACATGCGAGTTTCAAGGGTGACTTATCAGTCTTATTCCTACACAATAATACAGCAATTTTGTAAAAAGTAAAAATTTTAACTTGTTATACTTCATATAGATGCCCGAAAAATCCTGATTCAGCGAGCTTTCTCGTTTCCTTATACCTATTTCTAATTTTTGTCAATTAAGAATGACCATTATGCCCGAGGCTCAAATCTATGCGCAGCTAATTTACCATTTTCGTATACGGGTAAAATATTTGCAAGATCCGGGGTTAAACAATACCTCAGATCGGTTTCAAGACCGTAGTTCATCAACCTATGATAGTGGGAAGCCTCTTTTTGCTGCAGAAAACCAAATAGATCCGGCTTAGCCTGATTGTATAAGCTTTCAGCAATCTGGGATGAATCACAATTGATACTAAAATTATCTTTTACAATAGAAACCACCGCACCTGCGAAAAGCGTATCCTCGATATTGATGCGGTCTTTCCAGGCAGCACATGCAAGGATCACGGGTTGATGTGTCGAAATAATGTAATCGCAAACAGCAGTTAGATTTGGAAAAGATCCTGTTACAATATGGTCGGCACCTTTTTCTAATGCCATATGTAAAAGTTTTGTTCCATTCGTGGTAGTCAGCACTAATGTTTTACCAGCCACAAATTCACGCGGATATTCAAAAGGAGAATTCCCATACTGTAATCCTTCCGCAATCTGCCCGTCACGTTCGCCAGCTGTGATACTATCCATTGCCTTACCCAGTTCAATACATCGGGGGATATTGTCAACGGGTACTACATATTTTGCACCATTAAATAATGCTGTAGCAATGGTTGATGTGGCACGGAGCACATCAATGATCACAACTACGGCATGATTCACCTCATACAGGTGAAGCAATGCAGGAGATAAACAGGTATATAATGCAGGTTTTAATGGGCTCATAAAAAACAAAGCGCAAAAGTAGGGGATTGAACAGTAAAGAGGAGAAGGATTGCAATATTACTTCTTATGAAAGAACGGCGCGCCATTTTTCAGATTCGGCGTACTGTTGAATAAGTGAATTCCGCTTATTGAGAAACCTTTCGAGATATTTCTTTAAATACAATTTACCGATGACTTTACCAATTACATCACGGGGACCCTCAAAGTCTATCATATCAATCATGATGGTTCCATTGTCAACGGGTTTAAAATAATGTTTGTGCCTGAAATGAATAAGGTCCCCTTTCACTTGTTCCTGTACCAGGGAAGAAGGTTTTTCCAGTTCAGTAACGCGGGTTGTAATCAATCTGGTCTTACCCAGATGTTTTGCATGAAAGGTTATCGTTTCGCCATGACTCACCAGATTGGAAGCCGCGCCGGAAGAGAATTTCTCTTTCCTGTCCTGCATGAGAACTTTGTAAATGGTAAGGTTGCGGCTCAGATCAAAAACCCTTTCTATGGGAGCAGCAACAAATGTAGTAAGGTGGATTGTGGGCATAGGATATTGCATCTTGATTTATAATCAAAAACTTTGCCCTTTTCTGAATAAGTATTTATTTTTTTAGATTTTAAATATAACCCTTAGCTAAAGGGAAACTTTACCACTTTGGCTTGTAACAATTTGTCTCTTATTCGAATGTAAATACTGGTATCTAAATTTGAATGATTAATATCCACATACCCTATTCCTATTGCTTTTTTTAAGCTGGGGGACTGCGTGCCTGAAGTCACTTTTCCAATTACCCTACCTGAAAAATCCTTGATATCGTAATCGTGGCGTGGAATTCCCTTTTCTATCATTTCGAAGCCGACCAGCTTACGGGTTATACCTTCCTCTTTTTGTTCTTCCAGAATATTTTTAGCGGTGAATTCTTTTGTGAACTTTGTGATCCATCCAAGGCCTGCCTCGAGTGGGGTAGTAGTATCATCAATATCATTTCCATATAAACAGTACCCCATTTCTAATCGAAGAGTATCCCTGGCAGCAAGGCCGATAGGCTTTAATCCTTCCGGTTCGCCAATTTTGAAAATGGCATTCCAAATTTTTTCTGCGGCACCTTCTTTGTCTTCAAAATAAATTTCAACACCCCCAGAACCTGTATAACCCGTTGCGCTGATCAGTACATTTCCTACTCCTGCAAAAACTCCCTTTTCGAATGTGTAATATTTAAGATTAAGAATATCGATGGCCGTTAAGGGTTGTAAAATTTTTGTGGCGTTAGGCCCTTGAATAGCCAATAGACAAGTTTTCTCGGAAACATTATGCATTTCAGCGTTATCCTTATTATGAAGGACCAGCCAGTTCCAATCTTTATCAATATTTGATGCATTTACTACAAGCATGTATATTTTGGCCTCTTCAATGCAATACACCAGCAGGTCATCCACAATACCTCCATCATCATTTGTAAAGCAACTATACTGGGCCTGGCCTTTTTTTAACTTGGATGCATCATTGGTAGTGACGGCCTGGATGAGATCCAGCGCATGTTCGCCTTTAAGAATAAATTCACCCATATGACTCACATCGAATATGCCTGCATTGGTACGTACGGTATGATGTTCCTCATTAATGCCCAGGTAGGAAATAGGCATATTGTACCCGGCAAACTCAGCCATCTTCGCTCCTTTGGCAATATGCATATTTGTAAAAGGGGTATTCAACATAATAACAATTGTCCAGTAAAAGTAAAGCTGAAATTTTGAAAATTAGCAAATGCGAAAAAAGCGAATAAAATTAATGTAACCCTACATTGCAAAAGCCCTGCTTTTCCTGGCTAACAATAAATGGAAAGAGCCTTTTATCTATTCAATAATAGCAACTCCAGGAACCAGATCTATTCAATTTTTATTCAGTCCTTAAATTCTTCACCGGATTGATCAATGCTGCTTTAATACTTTGAAAGCTGACCGTTAACAGGGCAACACTCATAATTAATAAACCCGCAAGCGCAAATACCCACCACTCAATGAAGATCTTGTAGGCAAAGTTCTCTAACCATCGCTTCATAACGTAGTGGGCAATGGGAAAAGCAATTAAAATAGCAATAAGCACGGGCTTTAGAAAGTTGATTGATAACAGCACCACGATATTAGATACTGATGCTCCCAGCACCTTCCGAACGCCGATTTCCCTGGTACGTTGCCCGGCAGAAAACATGGCTAACCCAAATAAACCCAGGCATGAAATGAAAATGGCCAAAAAAGCAAAAAAGTTGGTTAGTTTGTTGACGACCTGTTCGCTTTTATAAAGTTTGGCATATTCCTGATCAGAAAACTGGTATGTAAACGGAATGGTTGGATTTAAATTTTTACAAAGTTTTTCCAGACCTGCTAGTACTTGCCTCGTTTTTCCCGCTTGAGTACGAACAAGAATGGTTCCCCACGACTGGTTTTCATCCAAACGAATAATCAGAGGTTCAATAGCGTGATGCATGGAATTAAAGTGAAAATCTTTCAGGATACCGATTATCTTACCCGGACGATTACCCCACAATACCGTTTGCCCAATCGGTTCTGCGTAGCCTATTTTATTTACGGCTGCTTCATTCAGCATATAGCTTGCTGAATCAGTTCCAAAACCAGGTGAAAAATCACGACCCTCCTTCAGTTTAAGATCCATCGTTTTTACAAAATCATAACCTACAACAGCATCTGCAAATGAGGTGGTCAGTGTTGGATCTTTACCTGCCCACTCAATGTCGCCCCGATGGTGACCAATAATGGTGGGTGACTCTTTCATTTTTGAAATAATTTGTATGCCTGATATGTTGCCTGCTTCTTTTTTAAATAGTGGATACTTTTTAATTAGTTCACCTTCAATGGGAATGTATAGTAGGTTTTCGCGATCATACCCAAGGTTTTTAGATTGAGTGTAATCCATCTGCCGGTAAATGACCACCATCCCCACGATGAGTATAGTAGACAGAACAAATTGAAAAACCACTAACCCTTTCCGAAAAGAAGTTGCTCCGCGACTGAATTTCAAACTGCCTTTTAAAACCCGGATAGGATTCAGAGAGGACAGGAATAAAGCTGGGTAACTGCCCGCTACAAACCCCGTTAGTACCAGAAGAAAAAGTAAACTTAACCAAAAATAAGGTTGGCTAACAGGTAAGAATAGATGCTTCCCACTGAGCGTATTAAAACCAGGTAACAGAACAACTGTAAGGATAACAGCGATGATAGCAGATAGAAAAGTAAGCAGGATGGCTTCTCCCACAAATTGTCCTACCAATGCAAAACGAACGGCACCGACAACTTTTCGAATCCCTACTTCCTTTGCCCGATTGATGGATCTTGCCGTGGCAAGATTCATGAAATTGATGCAAGCGATAAGCAGAATAATTATCGCAACGAGGCTAAAAAGTCGCAGGTATTCAATACGGCCTCCGTCAGGTTTTCCATTATCAAAAGTGGAATGAAGATATTTTTCGGAATACGGCTGTAAAGCCAGTTCAGTATGGGACCCTAGGGTTTTTGGTTTATACTGGTGAATGAAATCCTTAATTTTTGCCTCAACTTTAATGGGATCGGCGTCCTTACTTAGTTGCACCAGGGTAGCAGGGCTGGTATTTCCCCAATTATTCACCCAGGAGTTTTCCTTTACATAGGCTTTCCAGCTGCGTAAAAACTCGAATTGATGCGAAGAATTTCCAGGTAAATTTTCAAAAACTCCTGTGACCATAAGGTTATCCTTGTTTTCGTAACCAATGGTTTTTCCGATAGCCTTTTCGGCACTTCCAAAGAAATATTCAGCCATTTTTCGGGAAATGGCAATACCACCCGGGTCGTTTAATGATGTTTGGGGAGTTCCGGCCAACATAGGATAACTAAACATCGTAAAAAAATCTGCCCCTGCAAAGGAGCCATCCCTATGGCTGATTTTTGCTCCCACTCTAAAAGCATTTCGGGTAACCTGTTCCAGGCCACTGGCATATATTACTTCGGGAATTCTTCTTTTAAGTTCTTCAGCTAGCAAACCTTGTGTATAATAATTTGCCTCAACTTTACCATCATAATATTGCCGTTCGTAAACCTGGTACAAATATTTACCGTTACGATGAAAAGCATCTACATTTCGTTCGTCCTGTATCCACAACATAATAAGCAGGCTGCAAGTCATCCCCAGCGCCAAACCCGATATATTAATTGCAGAAAATGATTTGTTGCGAATCATATTCCGCCATGCGGTTTTGAAATAATTTTTTATCATAATTAAGAATTTTGAATGAGGCAATGATGCCAATTCTCATTTGACCGGGGTAGAATTAATTGAGAAAATTTCTAGTTCTAAATGTATTTATTCAATGCAGATATTGAATGAATTATCCTAAAGAGACCTGCTAAGAAAGTGTGATAGGTTGAAACCGGAACATTATTCATGGTAGGAGCAGTTCGAGAACATAATCTTTTGATTAGAGGATTTGATTTTAAAAAAAAGAGGCCCATCTCTTTCGATCAGGACCCCTTTGTTCCAACTTCAACCCACTATCAACCTGTAATAAGAATGACTGTGGGAAGACTATTGAAACAGTCCGTAAAAAATGGTTAGCGGTGCCCCTATTTCGGCCGAAACCTTTTTGATTGTAGCACCAGTGGATTGAATGCTATTATTTTCCTCCTCCTGATTTGTTTCAGATTTTATTGAAATTGAATCTGTCTTTTTTCTGGGTGTCTTGTTTTCTATTCTATCGGGATACCGATATTGTGAATCATTATTCATTTCACCTTCTGCTCCACCATCCATTTCTTTTCTCTTAAATTTAAACCGGCCATTTCTTAATTCCCCGGAATCCAGGTTCTCCACTTTCTCTAAGCCATCAGGAGTCATGATAAATTCTTTATTACTTTCCCAACGATAGGTATGATCCCAGCTTTCATCCCAATCAATATTCCATCCCCGCCTGCGGTTAAATTCTACGGTAAACCATTCAAAGTTATCAATGCTTCTATCAATCTGAATTCGTTTACCTACTGGTATTTCCACTATTACCAATACCTGCTGATTGCGAAATTTGTCCTGGCGGCTAATGGGAAATCCTTTTGGTAGAATAATAATACTGTCTTGCTGTGTAATATTGAATTGAATGTTTTCTGCCAGTTTTCTTGCGGCTTCTGGATTATTTCCCCGACTAAACCTCACCTTATAAATATGAAAAGAAGAATCCTTGCTTTTTACCAGGTTAACTCTCACATTATTCAACATTAATGTATCCTGGTTGATGCCATATACTGGCCAATCATCGTTTCCTTCAAACCCAAACCAATCACCGCCATAGTAGCGTATGGGACTTGAAGCAACATCCACATACAATTTCCCTTGTTGAGGTTGTACGAACATGCTCATTTGCTCTTCAATCCCAGATTTAGTTTTAAAATTGCGAGCGAACAAACCACCTAATATGATCGCGCTTACAAGACCAATCACCCACAGACTACCAAATACATATCCCAGGTAATGAGTTTTAGTACGAACTCCCATAATACGCCTGATCAGCCACGTTATTAATCCAACAATCGGTACTCCAAAAAATAAAAAAAGCGTAGCCCAGGCAAATGCATTTTGCCAGAAACCTTCCAATACAAAGTTCTTTAATGGAAATACTGCAAATCCTCCAAACAACAATGCTATAAAAACCCCGAACAAACTAAGTGCTATAGTTCCGGCGATGAATAAAAAGAAGGCTTTGAATAAAACTCCTACTACATGACCACAACCATTTCGTGTTTGCCGAAGCGCAGGACTCGCTTCTGCAGCATATGTTTTTGCCGAGTGCCCGGCATTCTGCCCAAAATCTTTTGCTCTTTCACCAAATTTTTCAGCAGTTTGTTTTACTTCCGTACCCCAGGCTTGCGCTTTAGACTTGAAACTTTGCATATCCTCTTTTACGGTATTACGGATGGAATTGAAATCGACTCTTTCCCCGCGCATTTCCAATTTTTCAGCTGCCGTAGTAGCAATCGGAACAGCAATCCATAAAATGATATAAGCAACAAATAAGGTACTCCCGAGTGAACTGGTTATAATTTTTGGTCCCCACAAGAAATCCATATCGCCCCACCAAAAATTAAAAGGACCAGAAACCAACCCGATGATCAGTGGCAATGCAAAAATCAATCTTGGTATCCAGGGGCTCATATTGAAATAAACTGCAAGCCCTCCACATACACCACCAATCACTTTATCCTCGGTGCTTCGATATAACCTTTTGGTTATATTGGATTGAATGGATTGCGACGGAACAATGATCCACAATAATATATACACCCAGAATAATGCACCTATCAGGATAACAAAAATGATTCGCATCACGACAGGATCTATCCCCAGATAATTAGCCAATCCGCTACACACTCCCCCTAAAATTTTATCATCTTCATTTCTATATAACCGGCCACGGCCAGGTGTTGATGTGGGATATGTGTAAGCGCTATGGGATTCTTGTTGTGAGGATGTTTTCTGCTGAGAAGTTGAGGTTACGGCTTCCCCCTCCTGTGCCTCAAAATCCGCAGGACGCCCCATTCCAGCAATGACTACATTCACGTCTTCATCAGTAATACAGGTTAAGCCTTTTTTCAAACGCTCAGAAAATAATTCTGCAATACGGCTCTCAATATCATTAATGATCTCATCTCTTCCTTCTTCATTTACAAAGTATCTGCGCAAACTTTCGATGTACTGTTTCAATAATTCATAAGCGGTTTCTTCAATAGGAACCACCCTGCCTTGAAAGTTTATGTTGATGACCTTTTTCATTGTATAAAATTTGACGGTTGAAATTAGTTGTTGTTGGTTTCGGGTTTGGGATCAATAGAATTGTTCTCGTTTGCAGTAGATACAAGGGACTCCTTTTTATTAGCCAGGGCATTCACCGCATTTGCAAGTTCATTCCAGGTGGCCTCTAATTCTTTATAAAAATCATCACCTTTAACCGTTAATGAAAAATACTTACGCGGGGGCCCTGAATTGCTTTCGACCCATCGATAGGTAAGCATGTCTGCATTTTTTAATCGGGTCAGTAAGGGATACAGGGTTCCTTCTAATATTTGCAAATTGGCACCCCGCATTTCATCCACTATATCACTGGGGTAAGCTTCTCCCCTTCGAATAATTGACAAAATGCAAAATTCCAAAATCCCTTTCCGCATCTGGCTTTGTGTATTTTCGATATTCATATATCAATTGATTTTTGATGGTTCTGCTAACTCTTTTGCTTAACATTTGCCATCACATCACAAACATAAGGGAATTTTTAGTACTATGCAACACTAAGTACCAAACAATTAAAGGTAATCCTTATAAACTGCTAATGAGTGTTGCATAAAATGCAATAGGGGCCTGCATTTCAATATTTACAGTGGAGATTAAAACTAAATTACTCTTTTTATAGGCGGTTGATTCCAAGGATAAACCATCTGTTCTGTGGGGCAAGTATAAAATTGGGGTAGAATAATTATTTCTTAAGACCAATTTCTCTCAAACGCTCATCCAGGTATTGCCCGGCTGTGGCATCGGTATATGCTTTTGGGTGTTGTGGGTCGGTGCAACCCTCCAGGCAGGCAAGACTCATTTTACTTTTAGGATGCAGAAAGAATGGAATGGAAAAACGGGAGGTATGCCACATTTGTCTTGGTGGATTTACAACTCTATGGGTTGTTGATTTCAATTTATTATTTGTTAACCGTTGCAGCATATCGCCCACATTCACTACAATCTGTTCAGGTAAGGAGGTTACACCTACCCACTCGTTTTGTTTGGTAAGAATCTGCAGACCATCCGCTGATGCGCCAACTAATAAGGTAATCAGATTTATGTCTTCATGCTGTTCAGCACGAATTGCGGATTTCGGTTCGGATGTAATCGGGGGGTAATGAATAGCTCTCAGAATAGAATTACCATTATGAATATGGTCATCAAAATAAACTTCTTCCAGTCCCAGGTATAATGCAATGGCTTGCAGTAATGCTTTCCCGGATTTTTCAAAAGCACGATATGCTTGTTGAAAAGTTGGATTGAATGCAGAAATATCTTTTACCTGAACATTATCGGGATACTCTTTTTGAATAGGATCATTGTCATCAACCTGTTGCCCATATTGAAAAAATTCTTTCAGATCCGGAGCATCACTTCCTTTTGCGTGTTCTTTTCCGAAAGAGGTATATCCTCTTTGTCCGGCCAGCCCAGGAACCTCATAATTTCTTTTGGCATCTGAAGGAAGAGAAAAAAATTGTTGAACAAATTTATATAGGTCTGCTATAAGATCATCCGGGATGCCATGGTTTTTGACTGCCACAAATCCGACATCTTCGTACGCTCTTCCCAATTCCTGTACAAAAGATTGTTTGCGATGTGGATCTCCTGATAAAAAATCGGCAAGGTCAACTACTGGAATACCCATTTGGCAGCATTTTCGATTAATAAATAGTAACTAGATTTAGGGGTTAAAATTAGAATATTTAATGCAAAGAAGTTGTTTCCTGATTTTGATGAATGCTCTATTTCTTTTCTATTCCTGTGCGCCCAAGTATATTAAAAATACCACTCAATCTGAATTTATAAAGGCTGCACACCCTGATTATTCTGAGTTAAATAACTGGGCTGCGCATCCATATAAATACGATCCTTCTGATAGTATACCAGAACCATTAAGGAGTAGCTATCTGTACGATTCAAGTGTTGATGTTTTCTTTATCCATCCAACCACATTCACTCAAAAAGAAAACAGTTCCTGGAACGCCGAATTAAATGATATTAGACTAAATGCAAAAACAGATTATAGCACTATTCTTTACCAGGCGAGTGCCTTTAACGAATACAGGGTATTTGCCCCCCGGTACAGGCAGGCCCATCTTCGGTCTTATTATTCAACCGGCAAAGCCATATCAAGCGCTTTTGATACCGCTTATGATGATGTAAAGAAGGCGTTTAGTTTTTATTTATTGAATTATAACAAAGAGAGGCCAATTATTATTGCCAGTCATAGTCAGGGCACAACCCACGCTATGCGTTTGTTAAAAGAGTTTTTTGAAAACAAGCCTCTCTCCAAAAATCTTATAGCCGCATATATTATCGGAATGTATATACCCAATAATTATTTTTCCACGCTGCCCATTTGTAAGGATTCTCTCCAGGTGGCCTGTGTTTGTGGATGGAGAAGTTATCAATATAATTATACTCCTTCCTTCGTAGAAAAAGAAAAAGGAACAGGGATTGCAGTCAATCCATTAACATGGACCACCGGGAATCAATATGCTTCAAAAAATATGAATAAAGGTGCTGTGTTGAAAAATTTTAATAAAATATATCATAAGGTGGCAGACGCAAAAATCAATAATGGCATTTTATGGATAAACAAACCTGATTTTCCAGGCAGCTTTCTTCTCAGGATGAAAAATTATCATATTGCAGATATCAATTTCTTTTATCTGAATATCCGGGATAATATTCGCCAGCGTGTACATGTATTCAAAAGAAATCCAATTATAGCATACTAATAATTGAAGAACGCAAAGGATCCACTCATTGATTATTTATTTGCCATAGCTACTTTTTCATCGCTACTAACATCAACAATTGCGTAGTGAGGAATATTATTGATCAATACTTCATCAAGGATATTAATCACGTTCTCATATTTCGTCTCCTCTGCAGGTTTGATAATAAGCATGAGATCTTTTCTCATTCCTGGTTTTAACTTGTCCATTGCATGTTGTTTGGCTCTTATGATATCACCTAGACCTTTAAATGAATAATTAGTAACTCCAAATAAACCCAGCTTCAAAGCATTCACCAGAGTACCATGATAATAAAAGATTTTGTCATTTCCAGAAGGTATCACCGTGAGAGCAGAACTCTCCCCGATAACGGTTCCGCTACCATCAGCTGGCATAATCAATTTCATTGTCTTGGGTTTCGACATGTTATAAGTAAAAATGAAAAAAGTGATCAACAAAAATCCCAGATCAACCATCGGTGTCAGATCCACCCGTGTAGACAATTTCTTGGAGGATGTATTTCCTTTATGCCGGTCTGCGCCGGCACTGCTATTAACCTCTGCCATAGGTGTTGCGTTTAGTGAATGCTAAAAAGAACATGCATTTCAGTAAGATTCATTCACTCCCTACTTTCCATAAACCAACCACAGAAGAGAAAAACGTTAGAATTTTGAATTACGCTATTATTCCCTGGAGATCTTTCTAAATTTCTGAATTCTATTTCCAAAAATGTCCCCAACAAAAATGTTACCGTCATTATCAACTGCAACATCGTGGTACCAGCATTTTCGGTTTTCGTGCATTCTGCCGAATTGATTTTGTAATTCTCCAGTCTCATTAAAAAGGTTAATGCCTGAACCTTCATGTTGTAAGCCAAACAAGGAAGTAGCATCATCAATGGTAATGAAATTTTTTCCCGCCTTGTCAACAGTTATTGCGTAAACTTTCCCCATACTTTTGTTGTTCCATTGTTCCAAAAACCCGCCAGTAGAATCAAAGACCTGGATTCTTTTGTTCTCCCTGTCCGCTACATAGACATTTCCCTTTTCATCCACGCAAATTCCATGAGGCAAGTTGAATTCTCCTTTTTTTAATCCTTTCCGGCCCCACTCGAAAAGATATTTTCCTGTTGCCGAATATTTTACCACCCTGCTATTGCCATATCCGTCGCTTACATAAAAAGATCCATCGCTTGCAACAGCAATATCCGTGGGGCGATTAAATTGTGCCGTATCATTTCCCGGTAATTTATCCTTACCTAGTTTCATTAATAGCGTGCCGTTATGGCTAAATTTGAATACCTGGTGCAACCCGACATCGGTGACCCAAATGTTATTATTCTTATCGACAGTAAGCCCATGAGGCATAATAAAAACTCCATCGCCCCAACTGTTCAAAATCTTACCGCTTACCCTATCAAGCATTAAGATTGTTTTTGATGCAATGTAGGAGCGGGGCATTGAACCAATTACGGGCCATACTCTATCAGCTCTATGGAAAATAAATATATTTTGGTTGGTATCTATTCCTATACCTGTTGGATTACCTAAGATAAAGTCATCAGGTAAATTAGGCCAGTCTGTAATAAGCTCATATTGATCAGAACTATTAAGGTTTTTTATTGCCGATACTTGTCCGGAATGATTACACGCAATCAAAAAGATAAGTACTAAAAAGTGAGATAATTGAATTTTTTTTGTACTCATGTTTAAAATTAGAAACTCTCAAGTTCTAACACTAGTAACCATTGGCGTTAATTTGTATCCATTCACTCAAATTCGTATTTAAAAATCTGCATTCTTTGGGGTTCTCGGAAAAGCAATAACATCCCGAATATTGGTCATGCCTGTAACGAATTGAACCATTCGTTCAAACCCTAATCCAAATCCTGCATGGGGTACGGTTCCAAAACGGCGCGTATCAAGATACCACCATAATTCTTCGGCAGGAATATTCATTTCCTTCATACGGTTCTCCAGCTTATCCAGCCGTTCTTCACGCTGCGATCCGCCAACAATTTCCCCGATACCAGGAGCAAGAATATCCATAGCAGCAACTGTTTTGCCATCATCATTCTGGCGCATGTAGAATGCCTTAATCTGTTTGGGATAATTAATTAAAATCACCGGTTTCTTAAAATGTTTTTCAACCAGATATCTTTCATGCTCGCTTTGAAGATCTACCCCCCATTCCTCAATTAAATATTGGAATTTCTTTTTCTTATTATGATTGCTTTCTTTTAAAATCTGAATGGCTTCTGTATACGTCAGCCGCTCGAAATCATTGTTAACTACAAAATCCAGCTTTTCAATCAATCCCAATTCGCTTCGTTCCTGTTGTGGTTTTTGTTTTTCTTCTTCTACTAATCGTTGCGCTAAAAATTCCAGGTCTTCACGATTGTTTTGAAAAACATGGTTAATAATATATTTAATAAATTCTTCGGCAAGATTCATATTGTCTTCCAGATCGTAGAAGGCCATCTCAGGTTCAATCATCCAGAATTCTGCAAGATGTCTTGTGGTATTCGAATTTTCAGCACGGAAAGTAGGGCCAAAAGTGTATATCTCACCAAATGCTGTAGCCCCCAATTCTCCTTCTAATTGCCCACTCACTGTTAAGTTGGTAGCCTTCCCGAAAAAATCTTCTTTAAAATTGATACTTCCTCCTTCATTACGGGGAGTATTATCAAAAGGGAGCGTGGTTACTTTGAACATTTCTCCAGCTCCCTCAGCATCACTAGCTGTAATAATGGGCGTATGCATATACATAAATCCTTTATCGTTGAAAAATTTATGCACCCCATAAGCCAGTGAGTGGCGAATTCGGAACACGGATGCGAAGGTGTTGGTACGAAAACGCAAGTGTGCTTTTTCTCTTAAAAATTCGAGGCTATGTTTTTTTGGTTGAAGAGGATATTTTTCGGCATCAGAATCTCCCAGAATTTCAATATGGGTTGCTTTAACTTCAAGCTTTTGTCCTTTCCCCAAAGAATCAATAACAGTACCCTGCACTTTTAAAGAAGAACTGGTGGTGATGCGTTTTAGAACATCATCCCCAAACTGATCCAGCGTTATAACAACCTGCAGGTTCGTATTTGTTGATCCATCATTGAGAGCAACAAATTGGTTATTCCGAAAAGTTCGCACCCATCCCATTACAGTCACTTGTTGATTTTCCGGTTTCCAGGTCAGCAATTCTTTAATCTTTACTCTTTTGTTGAACATAAGCTGATTTAAGTGCGGCAAAGATAATTCCCAATAGCATATACCCGAAATCAGTCAGTTCCGCAATAAACTTTGATTTTCCCGAATGCACTATATATTTTACCCATATCGTAAATTCTCACTTACCGTATAGCCTATTTTTGATAGTTGTGCCTGTAAGGAAGATACATATAGCTTTAGTCGGTAATCCCAATAGCGGAAAAAGTTCGTTGTTCAATGCTCTTACGGGGCTTAATCAGAAAGTTGGAAATTTTCCCGGGGTAACGGTTGATAAGAAGGTGGGGGAGTGCCAGCTTTCAGAAAATTCAAGAGCAAATATTGTTGATCTTCCGGGTACTTACAGTTTATATCCACGGAGGGAAGATGAGTGGGTATCGTACAAAGTTCTGTTGCAACAGGATACCGAGATACAACCGGATATTGTAGTATTGGTTACCGATGCCAGTAACCTGAAACGTAATTTATTGTTCGTATCCCAGATTATCGATTTGAAAATACCCATGGTCGTTGCTCTAACCATGCTTGATATTGCCAGGCAAAAAGATATCACCATCGACGTGGCAGAGCTGGAACGGGAATTAGGGGTTCCGGTAGTTGCGATCAACCCAAGAAAAAATAAAGGCATTGCTCCATTAAAAAAAGCGATTGAATACATCGCCCAGCACTTGTATAAATCACCTGTCAGAGATTTCATAAACAACAAAGCCCTTGCAACAGTTGCGATCGGGGAAGTAAAAGAATTATTTCCGGATTTCAGTGATTATAAGGCAATTCATTATCTCATCAATCATGAACACTTCAGGTTGAATGATCATCAACAGGCTACCATCGAAAAAATTGAATTAAAGAACACTTTTAACCATACAAAAATACAGGCTGAAGAAATTTTACAACGCTATCAAAGAATCGGGGGAATTCTGAAACAAGCAGTGTCTGAACCCACACCCCTGCAACGAACGATGTTTACAGAGAAGCTGGATGATGTTCTGTTGCATAGAAAATGGGGCTATGTGATCTTACTTGTTGTCTTATTCTTATTGTTCCAAAGCGTTTTTTTGATGGCGGAATATCCAATGATGTTAATAGAGTGGAGTTTTGCAAAAACAGGAGCCTGGTTCCATAATGTCTTACCTGATAGTTGGTGGGCGGATCTACTCATAAATGGCATCCTTGCAGGGTTAAGTGGAATTCTCGTTTTTGTACCACAGATCATGATCTTATTCGGTTTGATTACGATTTTAGAAGATAGCGGTTATATGGCCCGTATTAGTTTTCTTACGGATAAGCTGATGCGCAAAGTTGGGCTCAATGGAAAAAGTGTAATGCCTATGATTAGCGGCTTTGCATGCGCGGTGCCAGCCATAATGAGTGCCAGAAGTATTGAAAATAAAAAAGAAAGATTACTTACAATTCTTATTACGCCATTAATGAGTTGCTCGGCAAGGTTACCTGTGTATACAATACTCATAGGGCTTGTTATTCCTAAAGAAAGAATATTTGGATTTATAGGGTTGCCAGGCCTCGTTATGATGGGATTGTATCTTCTTGGATTGGTTATGGCACTGGTAGTTTCCTATGTGGCAAAATGGTTTATCAGGATAAATGAAAAAAGCTTTTTTATTCTGGAGCTTCCCATCTACCGTTCGCCCAGATGGAAAAATGTATTTGTCACAATGGTGAATAAGGCAAAAATATTTGTGTTTGATGCCGGAAAAGTAATCATGGTGATCAGCTTAATTTTATGGGCTCTGAGTTTTTATGGACCAAAAGATAGAATGCAGGCAGTCGCACAGAGATACAATCAAATGATTCAACAAAATCCTTCGGAAATAACCTCCCTTACCAAACAAAAAAATACGGAGTTATTACAAAATTCTTATGCCGGAATTTTGGGAAGCAGTATAGAACCTGTAATCAGGCCATTGGGATATGATTGGAAAATAGGTATTGCCCTGATTACATCATTTGCCGCACGTGAAGTTTTTGTAGGTACCATGGCTACCTTGTACAGCGTAGGAGAGGAAGAGGACGAAAACAGTTTATTACTTCGCGAAAAGATGCAGCAAGCCAAACGAAATGATGGATCAAAAGTATATACCCTTGCTACAGGATTATCGCTTATGATATTCTATGTTTTTGCTATGCAGTGTATGAGTACTCTTGCCATTGTTAAACGTGAAACTAAAAGCTGGAAATGGCCCATTATTCAACTCCTCTATATGACGGCGCTGGCCTACCTGATGAGTTTCATTGCATATCAGTTGTTTAAATAGCTCCAGGCTGTACAACATTGCCCTTCTATTCCCGTTTAAGGTGTAGTAAATCCACCTTATGAAAAAGACACTGCTTTTTCCACTTTTTATCCTGTTTTTTACCGCATCAATAGCCCAGTCGGGAAGGTTTCATTTTGCTGAAGAATTTTATTTTGTTAAGGAGGTTTCAGTATCTAATTACAAGGGTAAACAGTTCAGATATGAGATTGCAGTAAAATCAAATCCTGCTGATACACTTTCCAAGATCAGGATTCATGGGATTGCTTCCGGTAATGGGAAAGAAGACTTTATTAAAAGCAATTTTATTATTGAGTCACGAATTGAACAGGAATGGACCATTTATACTGTCATCGGACAGGTACAGGAAAACGCTACTAAATTATTGTTCTACGCCTCTGTTAATGGGAATGGTGATTTTTATTTCGATGATGTAAATTTTTATATTGAAGAAGGATTGGGTAAATGGAAACAGATACCCCTTTTTAATTCTTCCTTTGAAATAAGTAAACCAGATATTTTTGCGGGTTATTATGTTAGCAAGCGACGCTCCGAAGGATTAGCCGTTCATTTATCGAACCAGATTTTTAAAACCGGTACCCTGTCTTTAAATGTAAAAACATCTGGAAATGTTCCTGTCGCCGGAATAGTAGAACAAGTAATTAACCTTATTCCTCAAACAGCTGATGATCTTAGTTTTCATTGTGAATTTGTAGATCTGGCATCTTATTTTATGATCTTTCGCACAAAAAAAGAGAGCCCCGAAAAAGGCGCTCTCCTGTCCAAATCACAAACCAAAATAACCGTCCGACCTAATTAGTTGTTGCCTGCTGGATCCTTCTTCGAAGATCCGGGTACATTTTACGCATAAGACTATTGAGAATATCTTCTTTTGAAGGATTGTTGTTGTCATTTCTATTATTGATCATGTACCAATCTTCCTGGCTTAAAGCTCTGGAATCACCAGAATAAGAAGCATGGCTTTCTGTCCAGTTTACATCTTCTCTTATTACACCATAATCAATATTATTCTTTGTTTGTACATCCACTATTCTATAATCAAGATCGCCACGAACTGTAAAAGAACGTTGCGTAATGTATACCGTTGCATAAACTGTTTTGTAAACCGGTTTACCTGAGGTATCAGAACCGATCTGTACATTCTTTGACGCCTGGCGATTGAATTGGTTCGGTGAAGAACGTATAGGATCCATGTCTCTCCAGTTTACATCAACTACCCAGTCAGCATCAATCCGATCACGGTATGCGTCCCTGTCTGTAAAAAATCGTACAGCATTGCTATTACCATTCCTTCCTCCAAGATCCCGAACAAGTGCCTGCTGATAATCTTCCGATCTGTAACCTTGACCATTATTCCAGCGATTTCCACCTGAAAAGAAAATATTATTATCCTCGATGGGATTGATGACTACATTGACAACACTTCGTTCATACGATTCTTTAAGCAAGGTTTCAACTTCACGATATCCTTTCACGTAATGATCAGTTTTTTTAAATGCTTTGTATGCCATCAGGCTATTCTCTCTCGTTTCTTTTTCAAGGAAAGCATTGCCTTCATTATAAAAATCAGCTGCAGCTTCTTCTTTTGCAGTTTGTAATTCCTGAAAATAATTTTTTGGCCTAATGAGTAAGGAAATGCCTGCTGTTGATGTAATACTTGTATAGATATTTTGCAATGCATTCAGCTCATTGATGATCCTATCCCAACGCTTGTCATCATTGCTACTCCTGTAAGAAGTAATCGCATCTTCATGACGACTCACCGATGAACTGTAAAAATCCTGCAAATCTTTTTGAGCCTTGGCATTTGACGGTCGCTTATTCAATTCATTAATAGCAGCGAACAAAGGCTTGTCTTCACTAACGGAGGCGCGGAATTTTTGGGAACTACCACAAGAGGCAAGAAGAAATCCTGCCAGAAACACGCCTATGATATTCATCTTATTCATAATAAATTCTTGTTACTCTAATTTACACATTGCAACTAGTGAATCCTGTTATAGGATTCTTAAGATAGTTGCATAAGCAACCTTTTAACAATTTTTTATTTCCCAGGAGTTAAATAATACGAGGGAGATGTACCGCTCAGAGTTACTACTCTCTTAAAGAATTAAAAAAGGAGTTATATCGAGCAACGTCACACTATGGTAGAATTTTTAGAAGTTGAAGTTCCTGCCTGAATTGCTCCGGAGATGTAAAATGGATCGCATGCATTCCCAATTCTTCAGCAGGAATAAGGTTACGAACATTATCATCCGTGTAAATGGCAGTAGAGGGATTGATCTGGAACCGATCAATGAGCATTTGATAAATTTCTTTGAATGGTTTTTTTGTTCTTTCTTCACCCGAAACAATTCTACCATCAAACCAATGTAAAAAATCAAACCGCTGTAAGGCTATAGGAAATGTTTCAAAACTCCAATTGGTTAGCGCATACAGGCGGTAACTTGTATTATGCCTTAGGTATCGAAGGATCTCAACAGTTTCGGGAATGGGACCGCCGAGCATTTCTTCCCAGCGATCATAATATGCCCGGATATTCTTCTCCTGTTCCGGAAACTTAATTACCAGTTCTTCGGTAGCATCTTTTAAACTTCTCCCGGCATCTTGTTCCTCGTTCCAATCCGGAGTGCAGATATTCTGGTAAAACCATTTCATATCGGCTTCATTCGGAAAAATGGATTTGTAAACGTAGTCAGGACTCCAATCAACCAATACTCCACCCAGGTCAAAAACAATAGTATTAAACTGCGACATGAAAAATATTTGGATGCAAATGTCTAAATACTTTTCAATAATTCTTTTACTTTTTCTTCAATAAAGTCTCGCACTTTGTTAAACTCTGTGGGCTCCATATGTTTAGGGTCTGGTATCTCCCAGTCAATAAACTTTTTTGCCGGCAT
>Ga0136634_10000046_pt1 | contig 53510 bp, 54 predicted proteins | sample AntDrymUQ8332106_2_FD_104654 | JGI IMG/M metagenome (GOLD analysis project Ga0136634, IMG submission 104654) | Polar desert sand microbial communities from Dry Valleys, Antarctica - metaG UQ833 (21.06) | ecosystem: Environmental > Terrestrial > Soil > Desert | place: Antarctica: Dry Valley... | reverse complement strand
TGTAAGAAAGTGAAGAATGGCCCATGGCAGTATTATTATTGCCGGAAGAATTAGAACTGAGTGCGCCACTTCCCAAGGCAGAATTAAAATTACCTGTGGTATTGAATATAAGCGCTCCACTTCTAAAAGCGTTATTGAAAATTCCTATAGTATTGTTGCTTAGTGCAGACCTTCCGGTTGCAGTATTTGAAAAGCCGGATGTATTTGCGGCGAGCGTATTTTCTCCCGTAGCGGTATTATCGTTTCCGGTAATATTGCTGAGTAGAGAATTCACGCCCGTAGCAGTATTAAAGCTGCCGGTAGTATTGCCGAAAAGGCTATTTCTCCCTATAGCAGTATTATTGTGCCCTGCGGTATTATTGGTAAGTGCATAGGTTCCATGTGCAGTATTGTTGAATCCTGTCGTGTTAACTGAAAGTGCATAGTTCCCCGTTGCAGTGTTAAATGCACCACTCGTATTCGCGAATAGCGAATGGTCGCCAACAGCAGTATTGCCCTGACCCGTTGTAGTTTGCTGGCCCGCGCCCAATCCGAAATAGACATTTCCGCTGGTTGGATGTAATTCTCCCGCCCAACTGTTATTCACTTTGAAACGTAATGACTGTTCGTCGGTTGTACCGAGAAAATGAGTAGCAGGATTGATTATCGAATTGCCGGTTAGATTCCATCCATTGCTGCCAACAGACAACTGAGACCATGAAGTGCCGTTATGAAACCAGAAGCTGGTGGTTTCTGTGTCAAACACTAGTAAACCAATTGCAGGAGTTGTAATAGCAGCACGTTGTGCGGAAGTCATTCTTGGTACTAAAAGGCCTTTATTAATAGCACTTATATCAAGCATAGCACTTTGGTGTGGCAGTGCGCCTGTTGCATTGATACCAATATTCTGTGCAAAAAGGTTTAATTGAAGCACACAAATAGAAAAAAGGAAGTAGATTCTCGATTTCATTTAATTAATTTTTGATAAATGACAGTGTTTGAGGTTTGTTATCATAGATGAAATGGATCCGGTAGAATCCCGCTGGTAACGAAGAGATTTTAATACGCTGGTAGGTGTTAGAAATTTTGAATGTTTTTACCAGTCTTCCCTTAACATCGTATGTACTTGCTGTTGGATTTTTGCCTGCTATGTCACTGCCTACAGAGAGATTTATGTGCGTGGAAGCGGGATTGGGATACAGCGAAGTATATACATCATAACTGATGGTCACCTTCAGGATCGATGACCATTTAAAGCTTCCATCGAGATCGATCATTTTAAGGCGGTAATACGAAGTACCATGATAAGGACTGGCATCGGTCAGCGTGTAATTAAGTAGCGTGGTACTATTTTTCGCAGCCGCGATTGTTCCCAGCAGATCGAATTGCTGAAGGGTCTTACTTCGCCATACTTCGAAACTTCTTGTGTTGCTTTCAAATGCGGTTGCCCACGTGCTTACCACTTTTTTATTTCTGACTACTGACTCAAAACTCAGCAGCGTAACTGGCAGGGGAGAGTTGGCATCAACAAGCGCCCACCAATCATTCAATTGATTGCCTGGCATGGAAGCTATAGTTATCGTGTTATTTGCCGTATTAATAACAGAAGAAGGTAAGTAATCGGTCCAGCTAAGTAAAGCGTTGTTCCATCGTTGGGATATGAGATTTCCTTCAGTTATTGTATTTGGCGCGACATATTCCAGATCAGAATAAGTGAAAGTGAGATTGCTGAGTGTTGGTTTTGTGGTGTAGCCCTGCGCGTTAATTTGCCAGAAACGATCAACAAGTTTTGCCGAATTATCCGTACCGCCGCCATTTACATTTGTAACACCCGGTGGCAGGTAGTCGCTGTTTTTCCAGGTTGGCGTTTGATAGGTGCTGAACGTCATCCTGCCGTTAGCACTGCCTGACGATGCAGCAAAAGATAAAGGCAGATAGCCGGCGGTATTTCCAAAGGGGACCAGGTATGTGCTTGCGTTTCCGGTGCCTATAAACCAGACGACTCTGTTATTCGCCCCTTCGCTCAGAATATATCCGGCGCTCGTTCTGGTGATCGCCGTATTATCTGAGTTCTCGATCAACAGTATGCCGCCATTATCGATGGAGATTATTCCGCCATTAATCACCAGCTTTGCCTGTCCGCAAACAGCAAATGCCAAAAGAACAAGTAGCTGAGTAAAAAAGAATTTCATTGAACTTTTTTTAGAGAGAAGTTTTATGACTTTCATTATGAGCACCTCTGAATGTTACTGATTGAAATGTTTATAATTATTTACATTGATAATCGTAGGTTTCTTCAAAGGTGTATGTACTGGTACCTGCTGCATTGGTGTTCGTATTTATTCGCTTAAGGGGGAAACCTTTGCCGTTATACGTGTAGGTCATTGACCGTTTAAAACCATCAGCCATGGTATATCCCAGAGGATTGTTTTTACTGAGGGCAATAAAAATATATGCGGGATCATTACTGCCCCAGCCCGAATTGAATAAAAAACGAGCAGCTTTTATAGCGGAATAAGGATTTGGCATATCATCATAACCCGAGCCGACTATTGTGGTAGTTGAATGTACTCCTGTGGAGATCTCATACTTCAATGATGTCACGTTATCTTTATCATCGTAACTGATAAACAGAAAATATTCTTTATCACTAATAACATTTTCAGTTTGCTGAGTTAACTTAATCAAACGATTTTTACTATCATAATCGAAGTAGAACTTATTAATATTAGTATGGGTAATAGCGCCTTCTAAAAAGGCATGCTCTTCACTTAGTGGTAATGCATCAAACATGCTTCCTGTGAATACTGAAGTGTTAATTTTCCTGGGATTATTCGCTATTGGATAGTCGAAATGATGCTTTTGTAATGTGTAGTCTCCGACTAAAACAGAATCCTGCAAAACGCCTCTTGCGGAAAAATATTTGATATCTGAAATTCTTCCGTCGGTATTATACACATAGTTAATGTAGTTACCACTGGGTGAAACTGATTGGGATTGCAGTTGACATGCTGCCTGATTGGAAGGGGGTAAAGCTGTTCCGCTTTTTTTGCAGCTATTGAAAGCGAAAACCGAAAAGAACAGTGTAAATAGTAGAAGGATCTTTTTCATGGTAGTTGTTACTTTGATTGATACAGCAAACCTAAATGTGTTTATGCTGGCTGGTAATGGGCAATCGCCCAATAACCTTTTAAATAGATGAATGGATATAGCATGTTGCCCATCCGCATGTTTAAACGACTATTACATGCAAAACCATTACATTGTAAGAGATAATAAATGCATCAGCTGTGAATCGGGCAAAAACAAATTTCAACTGTGTTATAGTGGATGATGACGAGTTAGACAGGCTCACAATACTGTCGTATATCCGTCGGTACCCATTTATAAATATTGATGGAGTATTCGAATCTGCGGCGCAGGCCATCACTTATTCAAAAAATTCCACCTTGGATGTTCTTTTACTTGATATAGATATGCCTGATATTAATGGACTCGAATTAAGAAAACAACTTGAGCACGTGCCTGCTTGTATCTTTATTACATCTCACCCTGAATTTGCTTTAGAGAGTTTTGAAACGAGCGCTCTTGATTTTCTGGTTAAACCTTTGAAAGCAGATCGGTTCGAAAAGGCGATGGCAAGACTGCAACGCTTTCTGGAAATACACTACAAAGCGGAATTGCTCGATTATACATTAGGAGAGGATACATTGTTCATAAAGGACGGTCATAATCACATTAAATTGAAGCTGCACGAAATAATTTACCTGGAGGCTTTGAAAGATTATACGGGCATCATCACTCGAAAAAAAAAATATTGTGTACTCGCTCCGCTTGGTAATCTTTTAAAAGAAAAAACATTTAGAACTTTTATCCGTATCCATCGAAGCTATGCGGTACAAAGGCACTTTATTGACAAAATAACGCCAAAGGAAGTATTGGTGGATAATATTCTTTTACCAATTGGCAGAAGTTTTAAAGAAGCCTTGGACAAGCTGCGAACCCCCTAAAAATAAGCGCATGAAACATATTTTTTTTCTTTCTGCAATACTGCTTTTTCACGCTGTGTCAGCGCAGAAAAAAGGACAGGCATTGATAGATTCGCTGCTGGCTGAATTACCGAACCTAAAAGATGATTCAAACTAAGTGCAGTTATTGAGCAGGATTTCACAGGTCTATTATAGTGTAAACCCGATGAAATCGTTTTCTTATGCAGAAGAGGGATTGAAACTCGCAGAAAAAGTCAAATGGAAAAAAGGAATTGCGAATCTGCATAATAACCTCGGTTTGTATATTAGTGATACCGGGAATAGCGCCCTTGCGCGAAAGCATTTTGAGCAAAGTTATACCTTGAATAAAGAGCTTGATTCTAAGTTTAACCTGATCAATAATCTCAATAATATTGGGAGAAGCTATTGGCATGAATCGGATTACCCGAAAGCCATTGAATATTATTTCCGTGCATTGGCCATTGCACAAGCGACAAAAAACAATGAGCAGATTGCCCTGGTAGGAACCAATTTGACCGCAATCTTTACGTCGCAAGAAAATTATGCTAAGGCTGAAGAATATGCGAAAATGACAATAAAACATGGAGAATTGTCTAATGCGCCGAATCATTTAGGTAAGGGATTGACGCAATTGGGAAATATAAAAATGGCAACAAACGATTCTGCAGCTGCAAAGGTTTACCTGGGTAAAGCCTTGAAAGTATATGAAGATATCGACAACAAACCGGCAATAGCGGTGGTAATGAGTAGTATGGCTTCGCTGGAATACCCTAACCATAAACAAGCGATAGAAATAAGGCTAAAAGTGCAGGAGATAATGGATGAGATCAGCCCTTCTACCTTGAACTCTATGGAGAATATAGCGAATTTAGGAATCTCCTATTATTATCTTGCATTAGAAAGTCAGGGTTCTGAAAAAGTTTTTTTGCTAAACAAGTCAGAAACATCTCTACTCCGCGCTGAAACGTGGAGCAGGCAAAGCGGAGATCCTGATCTTACTGCAAAAATCGCTTTAGCACAGGCACATTTAAAAGAAGAAAAAGGTGACTATAAAGCGGCGCTTAATTACTACAAGACGTACAATGCCACCAATGATTCTCTTTTTTCGCAAGAGAAGAAGAATGAGATTGCCGGCCTGGAAGGCAAACACAATATTGCTTTAAAGGACGACGAAATCGCCATCAACAAATTGATGTTATCTAATCAGCGGCAAATACAGATCGGATTAATTGTCGGCTTGTTTTTAGCCGCAGTTATTGGAGGGTTATTATATTGGCAGAGCCGTAACCGTAAAAAAACAAACACTACATTGATGGTGTTGAATAATCAACTGGACGAGGCCAATAAGGTGAAAGCAAAATTTTTCGGAATACTCAGTCACGACCTCAGAGGCCCAGTGGCTAACCTTATTCATTTTTTAGATATTCAAAAAAGCAGTCCGGATTTATTGAGTGCAGAACAACGGAATGTTCATCAACAAAGAATAGAACGATCAGCGGAAGATTTACTGAATAATATGGAGGCGATGCTGCTATGGAGTAAAGAACAAATGCAGAATTTCAAACCCAATATTGAAAATGTGGCTGTCAGTGATTTGTTTGATTACCTGCGAAAATTCTTCGGCCAAACCGAACAGATAAATATTGTGTTTGATCATTCCCCAGGTTTGGTGGTTTCCACCGATGAAAATTATCTGCGGGTTATCATGCAAAATCTTACAGCTAATGCAATTAAAGCAATAAATAATATACCCAACGCAGTAATTGAATGGAAGGCAAAAAAGGAGGGAAATAAAACCATCCTTTCTATCACTGATAACGGCCCCGGCATCAGTGATGAACAGGCAAAAGCATTGTTCGATGACAACATTGTTGCTAACTCTAAAAATGGTTTTGGTCTTCATCTTATAAAGGACCTTGCTAAAGCAATACGATACAAGATATCCGTTCAATCGCAATGGGGACAGGGCACTACTTTCGTTTTGGAGCAGGTATAGATTCGCAACATATTCTACATTCCAGTTTGTGTGACAACAAAGCTCTGACCACACTTACGCTTATAGGCAGATCAATGACCTATTAAATCAGGCATTCTCTCTATATTGAAGTCTTAATGGAAAATAGAAAGCACTTGGTTGTTATTGGAGGCGGCGCCGCAGGTTTTTTTTGTGCAGTCAATGCCGCAAAAATGAACCCTTCATTGAAAGTTACACTGCTTGAAAAAACGAATAAATTATTGTCCAAAGTAAGAGTTTCAGGTGGCGGAAGATGTAATGTAACCCATGCATGCTTTGAAATCCCTGAGATTATAAAAAAGTATCCCCGTGGAGCCAACTTTCTAAAAAAATCTTTTCACCAGTTCTTCACGACCGACACCATTCGTTGGTTTGAAGATCGTGGCGTGCGGGTAAAACGGGAAGATGATGGAAGAATGTTTCCTTATACAGATTCCTCGCAGTCCATCATTGACTGCCTGATGCATGAGGCTAATTTATATAAAGTCGGGATAATGATGCAAGCGGAGGTCAGGTCGTTAAAATGTATTAATAATACATTTTTGATCGAGTTATCCGGTGCACGTCACCTGAATGCTGATTTTATGTGCGTAGCTTCTGGCGGTTATAACAAGTCATCAATGTTCGATTGGATTAAGGAGATGGGACATTCTATAGAAGAGCCAGTGCCTTCATTATTCACGTTTAATATTCCGGCTCATCCTATCACACAATTAATGGGAATAACCGTTGAAGAGGCACAGGTTAAAATTACAGGTTCAAAGTTAGCAGAAATAGGTCCGGTCCTTATTACGCATTGGGGATTGAGCGGTCCTGCTGTCCTGAAGCTTTCTGCATGGGGGGCGAGGGAGTTAGCCCTTCGTAAATACCAATTTATGATAGCCGTTAACTGGATACCAGCGTCAGATGAAACCTCGATACGTGACAAGTTTCAGCAGTATCGCGTTGATGCTGCACCACAGAAGGTCACTAACCGAAACGCTTTTGGATTGCCGCAACGGCTTTGGCAATTTTTATGTGCACAGGCGGGGATAACAGAAAATATGCGATGGGCTGATCTTCCCTCTAAACAACAGAATCAGCTGATAAAAAATCTTTGTACTTATGAATTAGTGGTTAATGGTAAAACCACCTTCAAAGAAGAATTTGTTACCGCAGGCGGAATACTGCTAAATGAGATAGATCCAAATACAATGCAAAGCAAGATCGTACCCGATCTGTTTTTCGCAGGAGAAGTAATGAATGTAGATGGAATCACCGGTGGATTCAATTTTCAACATGCCTGGACTAGTGCGTGGATTGCTGCGAAGTCGATAGCTGAACGCTGAAAACGGGTACGCATGCGGGAATCTCCCACGAATTACACGAATTATCACGAATTAATTAGGGGTACTCGAGGCAAAAACTTCTTATAGGATAAGTAATCAAAACCCCATAAGAGATTTTTTCTACTGGAAGCGTATAAAAAACCTGTTTCACTACACATTTTAGGGGCATTACCCTATCTTTGCAACCCCGAAATAAAAAACACACGGGACTATTATTTTATGTCTGATAACAATATTGTTAACTCAAACGCTGACGTGCAGGAGTCTTCTGCGGCCATTGCCGAAGAAACTACAGCGATAACAAACGAACCTGCAGTTGCTGAAAAGCCGGAAATAAAACAAACCGCTCACGATGATTTCGACTGGACTATTGACAAAAGAAACGTTGCTGCCTACACTAAAGAGGAAAAGCTTAAGTACGATGAAGTGTATGAAGGTACTTTCAAAGCCGTAACTGATGGAGAACTTGTCAAAGGGCTGGTTGTTGCACTTACTAAAACAGATGTTGTTATTAACATAGGTTTTAAAAGTGATGGACTTGTATCTTCTAACGAGTTCCGGGACATGCAGGGATTAAAGATTGGGGATGAAGTGGAAGTAATGGTTGTGGAGAAAGAAGACCGTGAAGGTCATTTAAATTTAAGCCGCAAACAAGCCCGCATTACCCGTGCGTGGGAAAGAATTGTTGAAGTACACAAAACAGGTGAAGTGATTACCGGCACCGTTACATCTAAAACCAAAGGTGGTTTGATCGTGGATGTATTTGGTATGGAAACATTCTTACCTGGTTCTCAGATCGATGTAAAACCTGTTACTGATTACGATCAGTTTGTAGGGAAGACAATGGAATTTAAGGTGGTGAAAATTAATGAAGCCATTAAGAACGCCGTTGTATCACACAAAGCTCTTATAGAAAGTGATATTGAAGCACAAAGGGCGGAGATCATGAGCAAACTTGAAAGAGGCCAGGTATTAGAAGGAACAATAAAAAATATTACAGACTTTGGCGCATTTATGGACCTTGGCGGATTAGATGGCTTGTTATATATCACTGACATCAGCTGGGGCCGTATCAGTCATCCGAGCGAAGTGCTGAAACTCGATCAAAAATTGAAAGTAGTAGTGTTGGATTTTGATGATGAGAAAAAACGTATCAGTTTAGGTTTGAAACAACTTACTCCTCATCCTTGGGATATCCTTCCTGAGAATGTAGTGGAAGGTTCAGTAGTAAAAGGTAAAGTAGTTAATATAGAAGATTATGGAGCATTCCTCGAAATTCTACCTGGGGTGGAAGGTTTGGTTCACGTAAGTGAAATTACCTGGGCTAACACTCCTATAAATGCAAAAGAATTCTTCAAGCTTGGTGATGAACATGAAGCAAAGATTGTAACGCTGGATAAGGGAAATCGGAAGATGAGTTTATCTATCAAACAAATGAGTGAAGATCCATGGAGCACCATTGAAACAAGATTCCCTGAAGGAAGCCGTCACACAGGATTGGTAAAAAATATTACGCCTTATGGAGTTTTTGTAGAACTTTCACCAGGAATTGGAGGAATGATTCATATCAGTGACCTGAGCTGGCTGAAACGTTTCAATCATCCTTCTGAATACACAAAGGTCGCAGGCAATATTGAGATCATTATCCTTGGAATTGATAAGGATAACCGTAAGCTCCAGTTAGGACATAAGCAACTGGAAGAAGATCCCTGGAATGCTTTGCAGGATACATTTGCTGTTGGAACCATCCATGAAGGAACTGTTATTCGTAAAGATGATAAAGGTGCAATTGTTCAATTGCAATATGGTCTTGAAGGATTTGCCCCTAACCGTCATCTATCGAAGGAAGATGGAAAAATTGTGAATGCAGACGAAAGCGTACAAGTAATGGTTATTGAATTTGACCGGAATGAAAAACGCATTGTTGTTTCACATACACGGATCTGGGAACAAGCGAAACTGGAAGAAAAAGAGGCGGCTAGAAAAGAAGCGAAAGTAGAAACAGAAACTGCAAGAAAGGCTGTGAAAAATATTCAAGGCAAGGTAGAAAAAGCAACCTTAGGTGACCTGGGGGCTTTAGCAGATATCAAACAGAAACTACAGCAGGAAGAACAGAAAGGTGGAGAAACCAAAGGTGGTGAAGAAAAAGAATAAGTTCCAAAAGATTATTTAGTTGATACAAACGCAGACGGAAACGTCTGCGTTTTTTTATTATAATTCCTGTAATATTTTTTCTTCAAAGTGGAAGAAAGATTCTATTTTGAAATTTGCTGCGCTCCAGTAAGGTTGATGCCTTTGCGATACTGCAGGAACAACAACACATTTCATTCGTGCTGCTTTTGCAGCTATCATTCCATTGTACGAATCTTCAAAACAAATACAATCTAGAGGGGATACATTTAATTTTTCAGCACAATTGAGGTATACCTGAGGATGTGGCTTGCTGTGGGGTAGTTCTTCAGCAGAAGAGACCGCTTTAAAATATTGTTTTATCTGCAACTTTTCAATAACCACCTCAATTAATGAAACCGGGGATGAAGTCGCGAGCCCTATAATAAAATTTCTTTCCTTGAAAAATTGAAGAATGTAATCAACTCCCGTCATAGCTACCGCATGTTTTTCTATTTTTTCTTTAGCCTTTGTAACGATACTCCTCTCAGCCTCTTTAGCATAACTTTTATCAATTTTGAAATGCGTAAACCACCAATCGATCCATTCCCTGGTTCGCAAACCAGTAGTAGAAAAATATTGGTCTGGAGTCAGGACAATCCCAAATTTTTCTAAGATTTCAGTACCTGCCTCTTCCCAAAAGGGTTCTGAGTCTATGAGTACCCCATCCATGTCGAAAATTACTGTGTTTAAGGGCATAAGTGAATTTAAAATAACTTCTGTATTTCAGTCTTAGGGATGAATGCAAAATTCAAGAATTCTGAAATTGAAAACCGCAAGTTAGAACTCAGAATTCAGAACTAAGAACTAAATTGCCAATCCTACTGGTTTGATTTTTACGGTAGCAGCACAGAACTATAATTGCATTTCAGGTACCAACAGAAGGATTCATTTGATAATTATTAAATTCGGGTCAACCGATAGTTATGAAGTTTTGGGAGAGGCTTAAGAAGATTAAAGTAGTCAGAAAAATAGTATACGCGATCGTTGGCTTAATTTCTTATCCGGGCCTTACCCTGGTTAACCGGTTGAAGATATCCGGTACCGAAAATCTTCGGAATCTTCCTCATTCAAATGTATTGTTTGTCAGCAATCATCAAACCTATTTTGCAGACGTTATTACTTTTTTACATATTTTCTGTGCGGTTAAATGGGGCAAACACAACAAACTTGGAATTCCTTATTATTTATTGAACCCATTTACTAATGTTTATTATGTTGCTGCTGAGGAAACCATGAAAGGGAGTTTGATAAGTCGTTTATTTACACTTGCTGGTGCATTAACCGTTAAACGAACATGGCGAAATGAAGGAACCGAAGTCAGGAAGGGATTAGACCCATCGGATACCCGGAAAATTACCAGAACTCTTGAACATAATTGGGTTATTACATTTCCTCAAGGCACTACGAAGCCTTTTGCGCCGGGACGAAAAGGTACAGCCCATATCATTAAACTTACGCGGCCGGTGGTTGTTCCCGTAGTAATAAATGGGTTTTGGAGGGCTTTTGATAAAAAGGGACTGAAGTTTAAAAAAACAGGCACTTTGCTATCAGTAAGGTTCAAAGAGCCGTTGCAAATTGATTATGACGCCTCTTCTGAAATTATTCTGGACACTGTAATGGAGGCCATTGAACAAAGTAAGTCTTATATGATGAGCGGCCCTCACCACTGGTCGAAACCAGGTAAAGCAGATGCTATGTAATTTTCAAACTATAATTAATGTTTAGTTCGAATGGCTACACAGATTTTAAAGTTCTTTCCAGGTATGGTCTGCGAGCAATTGCACCTTTGCTAGAAATTGTTTGAATGGACCCGCCCCGCCCCATTCTTTTGGAGAAACCAGCGACAAAATATAAGAATCATCCTTCTTCTCATATAAATAATAGGTTTGCCCAATATTTGGTTTGAAAGAAAGTTTGGCATTGTATATCATCACCGATAATTCTTTTCTTTTTTGAATTTCCTGCGCCTGTAATGCTAATAATTCTATTTGCTTCCTAATCTGGTCAAGCTGCATATTGGTTTGCTCTTCCATCGCGGTAAGCGCCTTGTGCTTGATGACACCTTCTTCATTTGGTCTGATCACTGCCCCCGAAACAGAAGCCGCATAAGGAAGAACACTAAGTTGTTTATGGTAAATTTCAGTATTGGTATAGGATGTATTGTCGCTCCGAAAGCCTTGATGGGTAATCTTAAGGTAGCCGTTCGGCATAATTTCATGGACTACATGTAAAGTTACCTGGCCAACCCGGTAGAAATGAATTTCAAAAGTAATCCCATCGGGAAATACAGCCTGAACATGATCTGCTAATTCGGGATTAGTAAAAGAATGCATATCACCATCAACTATTAATCGGTACTGTGCTGCAAAAGCCTGGTTTGAAAGTGTTACCCAGTTATGGAGGATACTGAGTTCATTAGTGTTATTGGCGGTTTCAATTTTATAAATACCGCTCTTTGGACGTTCATTATATTCATAAATACCTTTCTCCGGAAACAATTGCCAGCTAGCTAAAAAATTATAAGCCTTCACCATATATGCTGCAAATCTCAAATTTCAACACACAAAAACCAAATTCTGTATAGGCTTGATTCATTTATTTTCTGAAGCAGCCACTGTGCGCCGGCATCATAATAAATAATCCCGTAACAGGATCAATAGAATTAACTTTGATTACAGGTTCTTTCTTACCAACATAAATAATATTTATGAAGCCTTATTCTTTTCTATTTGTTATCATTTCTTTTTTCTTCATGAAGCATGTGGTTGCGCAGGAGGCGCCAAAACATTCAAATGAAATTCTCCAGGATGCCTTCAAGCAGGCGGCTAATGAAAAAAAGAATGTGTTTATAATGTTTCATGCTTCCTGGTGTGGATGGTGCCATAAATTGGATTCGTCTTTGAATGATAAATCAGTTAAAGAGTTGTTTAATTCTAACTACGTGACCAGAAATTTGACGGTGTATGAGTCGAAGGGTAAAAAAAATCTGGAAAACCCAGGATCTTTGGAGTTACTGACGAAATATAAGGGTAATGATCTGGGTATACCTTATTGGATTATTTTTGATCAAAAGGGAAATTGGTTAGCCGATTCTCAAATTCGACCTGAAGGATCAGACTTTACTATTAAGGGTGAAAATGTGGGTTGCCCTGCCAGTAGGGAAGAAGTGAATCATTTTACCACGGTGTTGCGCAAAACATCTACATTAAATCCCAATCAACTTTTGGTTTTTGAAAAAAAGTTTTATTCACCCAATAAAGATTAACCAGTATAATCAGCCTAACAAATGATCACGGTCTTTTTTATTTGCCCGTAGCATTTCGCTGAAGCTTCTTTTTTGTGAGAGTGCAGCAACAACGCCTGCAATGCGTTTTACTTTGGTCGACTCTGTTTTAGCGGTTTCAATCCATTTAATAAAATAACCCTGATGCGATTTGGCCAGCGAGTGAAAAAAATCAAGCCCGGAAGGCTCATCTCTTAAACATTCAAGGAATTCGGTCGGTGCCTGTAGAACAAAATGATCATCAGCTTCGATCGTTACCTCAAGAATAGCCCCTTTACGTTTACCGATTTTTTTCCTTATATCCGCATTTAAAGCCATCATAAATCGTCCTCCTCCCATAGGAATCAATGCAATACCCCGGTAAGAATAATTATCTAGTTTTCCTTGTACCCTGAATGATTTTTTATTCCCGGGTTTTAATTGTTCTGAAGCCTCATAGGGGATTTCTATATAGGTCCAACCGGTTTTTTCACCTTGTTCGCCAAATTTTTTTATGATCGTCGAAAATTGAACCATTGTATTTTTAAGTTGTAAACTTAATATACATTTGGAAGATAACAGGCCTGAAGCTATACCCTATTTGTAATCTTAATTTTACAATCTAACGTATGTCCCTTAAAAAACAATATGTTTTGATGCTTGAGGATGATGCAGACGATCGATATATTACAGAAACAACCATTAAGGAATTAGGCTATGATATCTCCATAAAATTTCTGAATTATGGACGCGAGTTGATTACGTATTTAACTCAATCCGAAGAGCCATCTTTAATATTATTGGATTATAATCCAGTTACAGGAGCGGATATTCTCAGGCAATTAAAAACACACCCCGACTTTAATCATATTCCAACTGTAGTATTAAGTGAAGTAGCATCTGCTAACCATGTCAGGCACTGTTACCAACTAGGGGCAAATAGTTTTATTAAGAAACCCGATACGGTCGATATGACAAGAACTAAAATTGAAACATTCTTTAAATACTGGTTAGAAGTAGCAGAAATATAAATTTTATATTGGGTTGGTGAATCGGGCTTATACTTTACTTCCAGTATTGAAAGTTCGGGTTCCTCGAAAATTTTGAAAATAATATTTAACCATTCAATAAATAGTATGAATACATCCAGAAGAAATTTCCTCAAATCAAGTACCATGTTATTGGCCGGAACAACCATTTTACCAAATGAATTTTTAGCGGAACGTGCCGCCGGAGAAATATTAGGAATACAGTTGTATTCAATACGGGATGATATGATGAAAAATCCCCTGGGTACGTTAAAGCTGCTGTCCGATATGGGGTATAAGCATGTAGAACATGCGAACTATGTCAATCGAAAATTTTATGGCTTTTCTGCTGCAGAGTTTAAAAAAATATTAAAAGATCTTGGCTTGAATATTCCTAGTGGTCATACCGTAATGGGTAAGCAACACTGGGATGAGATAAAAAAAGATTTTACTGACGAATGGAAATGGACCATTGAAGATGCTGCGTTAGTGGGACAGCAGTTAGTTATTAGCCCGTGGTTGGATGCAAGCCTTCGGACTAATATTGACGTTATGAAACGCTACATGGATGTGTTTAACAAAAGCGGGGAACTATGTAAAAAGTCGGGAATGAAGTTTGGGTATCATAATCATGATTTTGAATTCAGTGAGAAACTAAATGATATTATGTTGTATGATATAATACTTCAAAATACCGATCCTTCCTTGGTAACACAACAATTAGATATTGGCAATATGTACAATGGTGGTGCTACAGCGTTGGATATTATCGGAAAATATCCCGGTCGGTTTGAATCTATGCATGTAAAGGATGAAATTAAAGCCGGCGGAGAACGAAAATACGAGAGTACCGTGCTTGGCAAGGGAATTGTCCCGGTGAAAGAGGTAATCGATCTTGGAAGAAAAACGGGAGGAACCAAACATTTCATTATCGAACAGGAATCCTACCAGGGTAAAACGCCGATTGAATGTGTCAAAGAAGATTTAGTAATGATGAAAAATTGGGGATATTGATCCAGGATGCAGGAGACAGAATTCATAAGAAAACTTAATGAGTATTATCTAATCAGGGTGGCAGTGCCTTTTTCGAAATAAGGTTTGCCGTTATAATCGATTGCTTTTATGGCCCAAACATAGATACCCATTTGTTGTAATTTTCCTTTAATGGTACCGTCCCATCCCTGTTTATTCTGAGCAGTAGAAAAAACCAATTGCCCCCACCGATTGTAGACATGAAAATATTCAATCTTTTTCATCCCTACAGCAATAGGTCTCAGGAGATCATTTTTTCCATCCATATCTGGTGTAAAGGCATTGGGTACAAATACAGAAGGCAGGGTTTTAAATATTTGTACAAACACAAAAGCAGAATCATAACATCCTGCCTGGTTATAAACCTTTACATGGTAACGTATGCTGTCTCCTGAATGTATAAACGAAGCCAAAGGATTTGAAATATTCGCATTTGATAATCCAGTAGTAGGACTCCATATATAGTTGATTCCGCCGGTTGCTGTTAATTGTAATGGCTGACCTCTTATAATAGCTGTGTCTCTTCCTGCGTCTGGTTTTATAGGAGGTAACACCGTAACTACCACCTGGTCATTGCCGGGCTTTGGACAGCCTTTATTATCGTAAACAATAAGAGTATAGGTGGTAGACTTCCGGGGCTTAGCAAAACTATTCAACTGATCGGCGTTTGCAAGTGTTGCTGTTGGTGACCAGGTGAACGTGTTGCCGATTATGCTTGCATCTAATTGTGCCGAAGTTTGATCGCATATGGTGGTATCAGATCCTGCATTGGCTAATGGATAAGGGATGGAAGTAACCAATACAGATTCTGTTGCGGAGCATCCGCCGATCCGTGCAGTTACTGCATAAGCTGTAGTAGTGCTTGTAATAGCGAAAGGGTTGGGGGTAGATGGATTACTCAGCTGTGAAGCAGGTGTCCACGAATATTGAAAACCATCTGAAACGATATGTAGCTGTATCGTGTCACCCTGGCAAATCGTAGTGTCATTCATTGGTTTCAAATTCACATGGTCAGTTACTCGAACATTCACTGAATCCCTGTTCACACAGCCATTATCATCCATGTCAACAAAATAAGTGGTAGTGGTTTTAGGTGAAACAGTCGGCGATTTTGTATTGGCATTTAAAATATTAGAATTCGGGCTCCATGAGAATACTCCATTTGCTCCTGCATTTAATTGTACTACATCATTGACACAAATTAATGTATCAGTAAAAGAAAGATTTAAAGGGGGCTTATCAATTATGGTTAAATAGTCAATGAGTGTATCCCTGCAACCAAATGTGTTTCCTACTACTAAGGTTGTGTATTTTCTACCCTGGGCGGGAAAAGTATAGGAAGGATGTTGAAGAATGGAAGAATCTGAAATAGTAGTTGTTTCTCCGAAATCCCATCTCCAGTAATTAATGGTTCCATAAACGGAAGTAGATGTGTCCATATAAACAGAGGGCTTGTTAAAGCAGACTCCGTTAAAAGAAAAACCAGGAACAAGTCCGGGATATACTTTAGCGACCGCGGTGGTTGAATCAGAACAGGCCTGACCGGAATTGACAACCAATTTTATTTTGTATAACCCAGTATCGGCAACTGTATAGGAAATTGTTGGGCTTGTAGAGGTGTTCAATAATGATCCCAGATTATCAAATACGCTCCAGTTATATGTTTTAATTAAAGGACTGCCTGACAAATTCGCTATAGAAATAGTTTTTGTGTTTTTACAAAGCATATATTCTGGCAATAACATGGCAGCGGCAATCGTGCAGGGGGCAATATTTATTTGTAAATCTTTGCGTTGCGTAGCAATGATTACTCCGTTGCGTATCTCTTCAACGCACACTGTTACAACATACTGACCAGCTCCCGGAGCAATACCTGTTATAAGGCCTGTACTTGAATTAATGTTTACATTGGTACCCAATGGAGCCTGACCATTAAAGGAGGACCCATATGGAACTGATTGATAAGGAGGTGGTCCCGGGGCACTACTCATGCCACCGCCACCTCCCCCTAAATGCGTAAACGCTTCGCAAAACGAATACCTTAGTTGATCTCCGTCGGCATCCACCGCTGCAAAGCTGTAAGAAAATGCATTATCGGCACAGACGATCACAAGGTCATTTCCAACAAAAACTGCACTCTTATTGGTTGGTCCATTGTTAACATCATTGAATCCCGGGATCTCGGCAGTATAGGTTGCCCCTACCTGGCCGTACCCGGTGGCGAGGTTGTTGATCCCTTCAATTCTATAAGTGACCTGGCTGGCAATTTTATATCCTTCTGCTGAGGAAGGTAGGGTAACAATAAAATTATAAAAGCCTACTTCGTAACATACGGATGGAGGATTACTTATACAGGGGTTTGAATTGGTAAGACTAAGAGTTTGCTGACTAAAAAGAGGCACATTTAAATCCAATATATGGGCTGAAGTCTTTCTATTATATACCGAAACAATGGCAGGATCATAAAATTGGCGGCCGCTTGCACAACGCATAAAAAATTTCATGGTAACACTATACTGGTACTCTCCAGCCGGTGTCAATCCCACAAATGTATAGTACATTTCACCCCCAGTAATATGGTTTGCTTTTGCTGCAAAAGCGCCTAAAAGCATAAATAGGGCAGTAATAAAATTCTTCATTAAGTAAATCGATATCGGGTGGCAGATACGATACAAAAACGAGGGAGCTTTCGCAGGATTGATCGGTGTACGTCAATATACGGCTAATTCTTCAAAACGGTTGTTATCTCGTCAATACCTGTTAAGTAATATGTGTTGAACTCATCAATCATTGATTATATTCCTAACTGGAAGGAAAGAAGGAGGCATTTTAGTTCCAGGTCTGATGAGACCTGGAACTAAGTACCAAATATGGGCCATTGAGCATCCCGGAAAGGAAATTCAATCTTATTGTTAAGAATGATGATGCGGGAATTTAATACAAGGGGAAGCATTCAAAGTTCCTAAACTGAAATCAGTTCAGTTGATTACCGCGGAGTGATAAATAATAACCAGTACAGGGATGGGAGGTTATAAAAACATTTTACTCCGGATCTTTTGATCATGCTTATAAATATCTTCCCTGAAATTTAATTTTCCGCTTTCATCAACCCATGCGGTATAATAAGTAATGAAAACTTCAACAGGCTCCTTTAACTTGACAAATCTTTCTTTTTCAGCATTCATTGCCTCCATAATTTTCATTTCATCCCAGGCACCATCATTTTGCAGAAGGTATTGCGCCATCTTTTCAGGTTCGCTTAATCTGATGCAACCATGGCTATAGGCTCTCCTGTTTTTCTCAAAAAGGCTTTTAGAAGGAGTGTCATGAAAATAAATATTATAGCTGTTCGGAAATAGGAATTTCACTTTGCCTAAAGCATTTTTTTCACCCGGAAGCTGCCTGATTTCAGGGAGGCCATCAGTTTCACCAGTGATCTCCATATTTTGTTTTTCGAGATAACCAGGATCTTTCGCAATTTCAGGAAGCAACTCATCTTTTACAATGCTGGGGGGTACATTCCAGTAAGGACTGAATACAACCTGGTTGAGAGTTTTTGTAAACATCATTGTATTATGTCCTTCTTTTCCCACAACAATTTTCATGTCGAAAGCTTTTTTCCCGTTTTCCATTACATGTAATACAAATTCAGGAATATTTACCAGGATTAATTTTCCCTCCGGTTGCGAGGGCATCCATCGCATTCTTTCTAAATTTATAAGTAGTTGCTCCACTCTGTTTTTGGCTGAAACCTTTAGTTCTTTTATTGTTTCTGTATTAATGGTACCGGTACCTTGCAAACCATATCTTTCCTGGAAATTTTTTATACCTGTAGCTAAAGTATCATTAAATAATTGACTGGTATCGCTGACGGAAAGATCTCCTGTGAGATACAATTGTTTCTTTATTGCGGCAATATCCGGTGAAGAACTTCCTTCTTTTAAAATTTTTTTACCAGTTATACTAATCGCAGGCCAGCCTCCTTTTCGTACTATATCTGTATATTTTGTTAACTGTTCTTTTAATTTTCGGTATGGCTCATTGATGTCTTCAAAATACTTATTGTTTTTATGTTTTTTTGTAAGCAACGAATCAGCGAGGTATAGGGCATCCTGTTTTTTACGGGGAATAAATCTTTCCAGTTCTTTTCTTTTTACAAATCCTTTATCAAAGGTTTTTAATGAATATTTTAAAAAAAGAATGGTTAATTGAAGTTCGGTATTGATATTAGATTTGTTTGAAGCTGATATTGTCAGATTTTCTTCCATCATCAAATTATCAATTCTTCTTTTTAATCCTTTATCAGTTAAAGTAGTGTCATCTGAGTAAGTAGTATAATGGTCAAGAAGATTCCAGAATCCAAAAGCCTGTTCCGTAAGTCCATCGCCGGAAAACCAGGCAAACTGGTAATTCCTTGTATTGTAAAAACTCCGAACCCTGCGAGAAAACGTATCAGATATCTTCATACCTGACAAATAATTTTCTACAGCGTTACTATCCAGGAATAAATCAGAATAGGATACAGTCTTGACTATACTATAATCCCGCTTGGATACATTTTTCTTTTGCTTTTCTTCTTTTTTTTCTTGATTTTCTTGTTCTTGTTCCGCATCTGTTTTACAAGCTGCCAGTAAAAGGCATGCGTATGCCAGAAATAGGAATTTCTTCATGCGGACTCTAGATAAAAATATTGTGCCAGTAATTATTCGGAAGTAAAAGAAGGGAGCGAAAAAGGATTGGTAATTGATTGTGTTTTTACAGTTTGTTTTATTTCTCATATTCAGGTGTTGAAAACATTCATATTTTAGCAAATTGCTCAGATTTTTTTTTGAAAAATTTGCCAGGTTATTTTAACAATTCCAAAAGTGCTTTGTTATTGACACTGGCTTGAACAAGTGGTTCATCCAGGAAAAATGATTAAACGTAAGATTGCAGATTAAAGTTTCTGAAAAATATTTATTTAGATTATACATCAAAAAATGGAATACAGAACATTAGGAAATTCCGAAGTACGGGTTACCCCAATGGCATTCGGAGCCTGGGCAATAGGGGGTTGGATGTGGGGAGGCGCAGAAGAAAATGAGTCGATCAATGCCGTAAAAACGGCTTATGACTCAGGGATCACGACTATTGATACGGCACCTGCTTATGGTTTTGGCCGAAGTGAAGAACTGGTTTGTAAAGCCCTGGCAGGAATCCCCAGGTCAAACTATCAACTACTGACCAAATTTGGATTAAACTGGTCTTCCCAAGAAGGAGAATACTTTTTTGATTCTGTGGACAATGAGGGAAAAGCCTTTAAGATGTTTAAATGGGCCTCCAAGGAGCGGGTCATGAAAGAATGTGAAGATAGTTTGCGCAGGTTGAAGACAGATTATATTGATTTGTTTCAAATTCATTGGCCCGATTCTACAACTCCAATCAGTGAGTCTTTTGAAGCCGTGCAACGACTGATAGAACAGGGAAAAGTGAGGGCCGCCGGCGTTTGTAACTATAATACAGCCCAGGTGGATTTGGCTTTGCAAACCATACAGCTCGCATCAAATCAGGTTCCTTATTCCCTGGTGTTTAGGGATATTGAAAAGGAATTGATCCCTCAGGCTATGGAAAAAAATATGGGCATCATTTCATATAGCCCTTTACAGAGGGGATTATTAACCGGTAAGATTAAACCAGGCCATCAATTCAATCAAGGTGATACCCGCGAAGGCAATCGATTTTATACAGATGAAAGTATCCAGAATATAAACGGGTTATTAAATGAAATTGAGCCCATTGCAATAGAACATGGGGCTTCGCTGGCGCAGTTGGTCATCAATTGGACGATAAACCGGCCAGGTGTCGCCTGTGTTTTAGTAGGGGCAAGAAATGGCCAACAGGTTGCTGATAACGCCAAAGCCATGAGTTTTACCCTGAGCAAAGAAGAAATGAGTACAATAACCGAACTGGCTAACCAATATACCGCACCAGCGGTGAAAACTATATGAGCTTCATATAGTAATCTTTGTTATAAGAATTGCCTCTAGATCTCTTTACACTCTGCATAGACGTTCTATAATTATAGAGTGCATAGGAAATAATTGAAGTAACGTTGCTTTGTCACCTATTTGAAAATCCTCAAAATCAAAACCCGGAGCCACGGTACACCCTGTGAGGGCAAAGTCGGTATTCGGTGCCGGTTCAACTGCAAACCAGGTACCTGATGGAACGATACATTGAATTAATTCATTGTCTGTTATTCGATTACCTAATTTTATAAAAATATAATTTCCTTTTTTTTCAATCATATGAATATGTAAGGTGCTTCCACCATAAAAATGCCAGCATTCATCGCTTTTGATTTTATGAAAAGTAGAAAAATCACCCCGCTGTAAGAGGTAGTATATAGCCGTAGAAAATGGACGTTTCCCTCTAAAACGTTGAGGCAAGGCCGTTGACGGTATGAATTCACTCGATGTATAATTTTGTTTGTAGAAGCCTCCCTCAGGATGTGGCTGTAAGTTAAGGTGTTGGATATATTGTTCAGCTGTCATGTTATTAAATTAAGATTTAATAACAGAAGTAAAAATTCAGTTCATTTGCATGGCCGGGTCAGTAAAAATTATTCGGTTATATATACTCGAAAAGACGACAAAAGCAGAAATATATTATGCCCGTATAAGTACTAACCTCTAGGGTAGCTGCGGGGAGAAACAAGTACACGCCAAATATGTTACAGATTATGCGATACTTTTTAATGAAGAGTATGCGTTTCTTTTTTATACCTGGATTTTGATTATAATCAGCGGTTGGGTTAGATCATTAATTGAGAAGACTTGAACATTGAACTTAACTTCAGGAAAGATTACTTTAGTTTAAATAAGAATTCAATGTCTTTACAGTCATGAAAACCGAAAATATCAATAACGAGACCACGTTATTATTTGATATGAAGGAAGTATCAAAGCGTTCCATTCAATTTATCGGGGTTGGTATTATCATAACTGCTGTGCTGATACCCTTACATATGTATGATGGCCATGATTTATCGGCACTGGTTACCTTGATATTTTGTTTGTTCCTTACTGTCGTTTGGATACTGCATAAAAAAGGAATTACAAAATATACCACCCCAACTACCATCATAGGAATTAATGTTTTCTTATGTCTATTTAATTTTATTGAAGGAATTAAAATGGGAGATTATTTATTTTTCTTTCCTTTGCTTTTTGCTTTGCCTTTTCTTGTAAGAAATAAGAAGAGGTATACCAAAGAGGTTTTTTCGTATTTCATTTTAACTGCAATTTGCTTTATCATTTCTATTACATTTTCTCCTTCAGTAAGTCCCTGGCAAACTATTACAGAGGAGCAATACATTAGCATCTTTTATATTAATAGCATTTGCGCAGTATTCTTAAGTGCTGTTTTTGCTTACCTCGGTATATATTTTGAAAGAAAGTATGCGGCGGTTTTATTGGATCAAAAGAACAGGACTGAGGAAGCGATGAAAGCACGAAGTCAGTTTCTTTCGCAAATGGGGCATGAGTTAAGAACTCCGCTTAATGGAATTATTGGGGCATCAAATTTATTGGCAAAGCATACTACATTGCCTGAACAGGGGGAGTATTTAAATATTTTGAAGTATTGTTCCAACCACATGCTTGAATTAATAAATAATATTCTTGATTATAATAAAATTGAGGCTGGTAAACTGGATATTCACCTTGCAGAAATGAATCTGAAACAGTTAGTTCAAAACTCTATAATCCCTTTTAATAACAGGTTCGACGAAAAGCATCTTGAATTAATATTGGAAATTGATAAAGATCTTGATGTTAATGTTATGATAGATGATATCCGGATGGTTCAGATTCTCAATAATCTTCTTTCAAATGCCTTAAAATTTACCGAAAAAGGTTATGTAAAGCTCAAAGTTTTACTCAAATCAAAGGAAGATCAAATCGTCGATGTTTCATTTATTGTTGAGGATACGGGCATAGGTATACACGAAAAAGATTTTCCAAAAATATTCGAAAGTTTTGGCCAGGTATACACATCCACTACACGACAATACGAGGGTACAGGCCTTGGATTAAGCATATCACAACGGTTATTGGAATTAATGGATAGTAAACTGGAATTAATAAGTGAACCAGGGAAGGGGAGTAGTTTTTCTTTTTCCATAAAGTTTAAACAAACAAATACAATCAAAGCACAACACACTGTTGCAAAAATGCAGAATACCGATCTGTCCGGTATGAGGATATTAATTGCGGAAGACAATCTGATTAATATGCTTATTGCAAAAAAGATAATGGCTGATTGGAATGTAACTCTGACCACTGCCGAAAATGGACTCATTGCGCTGCAATCTCTTGAAACAGACGCTAATTATAATATCATTCTGCTTGACCTTGAAATGCCTGAAATGGATGGATATACTGCCGTTAGGGAAATAAATAAGCTCTACCCTGGTATTCCTGTTCTTGCCTTTACAGCCGCCTTGATCGATCAGGAAATGTATAGCGATTTGAAAAACACTGGTTTTGTGGATGCCGTATTAAAGCCGTGCCAGCCTATGGAATTATTTTCCAAGATCCGGCAGTACGCAAATTCGAATGCTGCTTAATAAAATTGGATTCAATTAACATTATCTTAAAGTTTGAATAAATTAGTATATGCGACAACTATACGGGAATTCAGTTTGTTTAGATTCCTCAATCTAGTTCAAAGTACTGTGGCATTTTCATTAGCCTATTACGCTGTCTTGCAATGCCATTTCATTCCTCTATTCTCCATCAATTCATTTTTATTCCTATTGCAGAGTTTAATCCGGCTAATAAAGCAATTCATCGTAATCAATGCTTAAATACATACGGGATTTACTTAAAGTCAAACAACTGGAAATATATTCTTTTGACGTCTCACTCCCGTAGGCATAATTATTTGAACATATCCAGTTGTATGATGTTATGATTTATGCCAGGATCTTCACATCGATCATTTATAATTTACTCAAATGCAAAAAAGGTTTCTTTTTATTATATCTCTACTTGCAACTTTAACCTCGGGGGCACAGGTTGTAGACTCATTCAGAATGCCACCTCAAAACAATTACGGTCGTGTATATGGGAAGGTTGTAGATAACAAAACCAATAAGGGTATAGAGGCTGCCTCCGTTCAGGTCTATCTCGTAACGAACGATAGTTCGTCCAGGAAGACAACAGATAGCCTGATTGGGGGAATGCTTTCCAAACCAAATGGTGACTTTAATTTTGAAAACATTCCCCTGATAGATACGTTCAGGTTTATTATAAGTGGAGTTGGTTTTAAACCACTACAGGTAGACGTATTTATCGACCCAATATTGAAGGGTATTGAAAAAGATCTGGGTAACCTTAAGATAATGCAGGATGCGGAGTTTCTATCGTCTGTTACCGTTGTAGCTCAAAGGCCAGGGCTTGAAATGGGTATTGACAGAAAAATTTTTAATGTTGAAAAAAACCTAACAGCCACCGGCGGTACAGCCATTGATGTTATGAAAGGAATTCCTTCAGTAACAGTAGATGTGGAAGGAAATGTATTACTCCGAAATAATACTCCGCAGATATTTGTTGACGGAAGGCCTACGATACTTACCCTGGAGCAAATACCTGCAGATAACATCGAACGAGTTGAACTCATTACAAATCCTTCCGCAAAGTTCGATGCAGCGAGTACAAGTGGAATTATCAATGTAGTATTAAAGAAAAATAAGAGACTTGGTTTGAATGGTATTGCTTCTGCTGGGGTGGGTACGCCTGATATTTTAAATGGTAACCTGACATTGAATTTACGCGAAGGAAAAATGAATGTATTTGCAAGTGGTAGTTACAATCACTCAGGCGGAAAAGCGACGGGGCAAACTTTTAGACAAAATAAGGAAAATGGAGTTATTCAAAATTTTTTCAATCAAAACTCTATTGGGGAGAGAATACGTGAATTTACAGCTCTGCGATTCGGATTTGATTTTTTTATGGACAATCGAAATACAATTTCAGTTTCTCAAAACCTCGTAAAAGGAAATTTCAATTCTAATGAGGTCCAGGATCAGGAATATTTAAACCAGAGCCAGCAATTAGATAGAAAAGGCAACAGGATTTCAGATGGACTTTCTACATTCAATAGAAGCAATACACAGTTGGTTTTTACTCATAAATTTACCAAACCTGGTCAGCAACTTACAGCTGACGTTAACTATAACTACGGTAATGGTAAAGAAGGCTCCAATATATTTAATAGTTATTTCTATCCAGATGGAAGAGAATATAAACTTCCTGACAGGGTGAGGAATAATGGATCTAATAAAAATGATCAAATCACTATGCAGGTAGACTTCGTGAGTCCCAATGGTGAAGATTCTAAATTTGAAGGAGGGATACGCACCTTTATAAATAACTACAATAGCAATTACAATGCATTTTCAATTGATAGTAGTGGTTCCGAAAAAAAATTATCATTAAGCAATAATTATGAATACAAGGAATGGATCAATGCGCTTTATGCTACCTATTCAAATAAATGGAAAAAATATTCATACCAGGTCGGCCTTCGTGCTGAACATTCAAGATTTACAGGGGAGCTTTTAGATAGTGCAAAAAAATTCGGATATGAATATCCTGATGCTGTGAAAAGCCTGTTCGATGCATTGTTTCCCAGTATCTTTATTACAAAAGAAATAAGCGACGCTGCGGATATACAAATTAATTACACACGTCGGATCCGCAGACCGGATTTTTGGAGATTAAATCCATTTATTGATATTAATGATCCGGTGAATCTGCGACAGGGCAATCCTAATCTACGTCCTGAGTTTACCAACTCATTTGAATTCAACTATAATCAGAAGTATACTAAAGGAAGTTTTCTTGGAGTACTTTTCTATCGTAATACTACGGGAGATATCACACAGTATAGCGATACTATAAGTGCGGCACAATTCCAACAATTAAATAATGCCGCCATAGATCCTAATGCTATACTGAATACATTTATCAATGCGCAGAGTACAAATTCTTTGGGTGCTGAACTAACTCTTCAACATACATTGGCAAAAAACTTTGACATTGTACCTACAATAGAAATGCAGTATCAAAAGGTAAATGCTGTTATTAATAAACTGGATCTGAGTAATGAGGGTTTTACCTATGAGGCTAAACTGATTGCCAATTACAAAATCGAAACAAAAAAATCAAAGCTTTTTAATAATCTGGGTTTTCAACTGATCGGTGAGTATGAGTCTTCGGAAATATTACCGCAAGGAAAACGAAAACCTCAATACAGCCTGGATGCTGCAATCAGGAAAGATTTTCTAAAAAATAATAAAGCTAGTTTGACCCTGAGCGTAAATGATGTTTTCAATACCAATCGTTTTGGTACTATTTACGACACTGATAGATTTTACCAGGATTCGTACCGTAGGAGAAATGTGCGTGGCTTTCGGCTTACCTTTTCATATCGATTCGGCAAATCTGATTTCAAATTGTCAAGGCGTGAAGGTGAAGGTCCGTCAGATTCACAAGAGGATAGTAATTAAGTAGCAGTGACTATCCAGAATTCTATTCACTACTTTAGTATAATTCATGTTTGCTTGGATGGACTTAAGTTGCATGTGAACATCTCTACCTAATCGCATCTTTCATAAATAAAAAAAGCGCTGCAATTTGCAGCGCTTTTTTTTGATCTTAATTCTTTATACATCCACCTTACGTCGGTTTGTTGCCATTCTATAGATCCATAATACGATAATAGCGCCTCCGATTGCCAGAAGAAAACTGCGGAAATTCCATCCTGTTCCATCTTCCCAGCCAAGAACATAATGTCCTATTGCGCCACCTAAGAAAGCACCTACAATACCTAGAATAATAGTAATTATCCACCCACCAGGATCTTTTCCTGGATGAAGTGCCTTGGCTATAGCTCCCGCTATTAGTCCAAAAAGAATCCATGATAATATGTTCATAGTAAAATTTTTAATTGAAATATGTTAGATAAAAACCATACCATGCCTCAAAAAGGAATGAAAGGAAATATAAAATATGCCTGGAAGTCTTAGAAACTTCAAATTATTGATGCAGATTATCCTCATTCTGAATGAGTGAGGAGGAGTTACCTATTAAACTCAACCCTCCATTAATAAAATTCCTTCTTTTGCAAATGATATTTTGCCATTTTTATACAAAGAACCGGTAGTCATTTTGAAGGTTTTCTTACTCATGCCGAAGAATTCATAAATATCTTCTGGTGCGGATTTGTCGTTGTAAGGTAGATAACCATTATTTTCCCGGAGAAGCCGTATTACCTTTTCCGCTTCATCTTCGACGCGTTGATAACCGGGTTTGCCTAATACAACATCAATCCTATTTTCCGGTCGGATTGTTTTTATATATCCCTGGAATTTGTCGCCTACCTTGATATTGCGATAAATTTCATTAAAGTGCAGCACGCCCGTATGCAAATTATTAATGATAACTACATATCCGATATCAGTTCGACGGTAAACAGTAAGTTTTACAATATCAAGTTCTTTCACGGTCAGCGAATCATTGTTTAGAAACGCTTCGATCTTTTCAGTGGCCGCTACCCTCCCTGTTTGTTCGTCGAGGTAAATCTTTACGAGATATTCACCGCCTGTTCTCATTCCCATAAGTTGTTGAGACCTGGGTACAAATAAATCCTTCATTAGATCCCAATCCAGGAAGGCTCCCTGTGGTGTAACGCTAACTACTTTAAGCATCACAAAATCTCCTACAATACCTCGTGGAGTTTGAGTTGTCGCAATGATGCGATTCTCTGAATCGTGATATAAAAAAACATTTAACTCATCCCCAATTACTGTATTTGCAGGGATAAATCTTTTTGGTAATAAGATTCCTTCGGCTCCGTCATCCAGGTATAGCCCAAAATCTACGCTACGTATAACTTTTAATACGTTATAAGTGCCAACTTGTATCATGCATAACTTTTAAAATCGGTACGAAAGGTATAACAATGGATAAACAACGGAATATTTTGTAAACGGCTCAATGGTTGTAATGAAATTTTTTGTAGAAAGCAGCTGAAGAAATGATACTTTTTCAATAACTAGAAAGTTGTGATTTATTAAAATGAAGAAACTACAACATGAAAAGTAATAATTTTCATCTTCGATGAGAGTTTGGGATTGGGCAACCCAATTATTAACTATTGGAGATTCACCAATAAATTAATTACTTAATGATCCCATAATCAATCACCCTTCTCAGAAATTTTTTATCCTGTATCACCCAGGTCACCTCGTAGCCGCCAGCCCCATCTTTATTTAGAAGGTATATATACACTTTGCGGTTATCTTTCGAAAGATAGATGCCGTTATTTGATCTTTCAGTTCCTGCTTTATCCCTATAAGTGAAACTAACATTACAAAGATCAGAGTATGCAGCCGGAGGAACAATGATGGTATCTTTATCTATAAGGATAGATAGGGAGTGGATATGGTTGTTCGGAATTTCTCCATAATTTCCATAATACGGTTTGTTATCAATTTTTACCAAATGTTCCTCATCTTTTACCAGTTTATGTTGCGAAGGTTCAAACCGACCTGTAGTAATCAATACTTTTATGTTGCTGCCTTCAAAACTCATGGAGTTGTTTTCATGTTTGTTTACCCCAATCTTCGTTAAAGGTAATTTTCCAATGCTTTCGTCAATTCCCCCAACTGCAAAAGATGCAATGTCGCCCCGAACATCTTTCTGAAGTATTTTCGAAAAGCTCTCTTTTTTTGTTCGGTAATCGCGAAATTCCACGTCCTGAGCTATACCACTTACACAATAAAACGCAGCGAATACAGACAAAATAATACGCATAAAGTAATCAAAAATGGTTCGTTTAAATATAGCTGATATAAGGTTAAAGAAAAGCGAAAGGACGAAATTTTATATACCTAATAAGTAGATCTAAAGACAAATTATCTGCAATAATATCAGAACCCTTTAATTATCCTAAACCAGGCCCTGTTTGATTGCTACTTTCTTTACTGGGGTGGTTTGTAAAGTCTGAATCCAGCGACCCAGGATCAGGAGTACTGGTTTTTTTTGGTTTCGCAGGATTTGGAATACTTCCTTTTAATGCCTTTCTCTTTGATTTATTACGGGAACTTTTTTTATTTTCCGGATGGCCTTCCTGTTCTAAATTTTCGTTGAGATACCTATCGCTATTTTTTTTTAATGCCATAAGCCTTACATTTTTTGAAATATTTAAGTGCATTTTAGGAACTGATTTTATCGGCATCCTCGGGGGTTACATCCCCAGGCTGACGGTACTTATCTTCTTGTTGTTCCTTATCCAGGGAACCTGTGCTCCTTACAGGATTTTTAGGTTGATCTTCTTCCAACCCACGATTTTGTAGATTTTCCTGTTTCCGATCCTTAACTGAGTGTGGTTCGGACACTGCTCCACTCTCGATCTCTTCCTTGTTTTTTGCATCCACTATTTCATCCGGATTTTCATTTAACTCTGGATTCGACATTTTATCCTGGTTTTTTGTTCCAGTGGTTTTATGTGCCATTTGAATTGTTTTAATTAAACCTAAAAAAATGATGCCGACTAAAAAGTTTTGAAAACCAAAGCTTCGTTTCAACTGGGTCCGATGTTCAAAATGAGGAAATCATAACTGTTCAGTATGAAGATACATCTAAGTCTATATTATGACTGCTGCTCTTACTACAAGCCACTTGAAGTTTCTAAAAAAACTCTCCATACATTACTTTTAATAAGTTGGAGATATTATAAAAAAAAAGGACTGAATAATTTTCAGTCCTTTCTAGTTGTAAGAGTTAACTATCTAAATACGTTTAACGTTTACCGCATTTAAACCCTTTTTGCCATTTTGTACATCAAATTCAACGCGGTCGTTTTCTTTGATCTGATCAATTAAGCCGCTTGAGTGTACAAATGTTTCCTGATTTGAGTCATCGTGTTTGATGAAACCGAACCCTTTTTCTGAATTGAAAAATTTAACGGTTCCGTGTTTTTTGTTGTCCATGAATTATTAAATTGAATAAATGTATTATTGTAAAGATATGCTTTAATTGTATTAAGACAGATTCGAGACGTTGTTAATCTGTCAGAAATCAGGCTGCGAGCTGAATACCTTTGTTAATCCGGCGAAAAAAGCTTACTTTCGCCAAAATTTTTTTATGACTTCTGAGTTAATTTCAAAGTTTATTGAGAATGAGCAATTGCCTAATAAGCCGGTAAAAATTGAATTTAAAAAAAGGAATGCAGTGACAGGAATGTTCGTTAAAGTAAACGATTACGACGAATTAAAATCAAAAAATTTCTGGAGGATTGTTTCTGAAACAAATTTAGAACAATGGCATAAGTCTCGGGATATCAATCTTGTAAGGATTTTCAATGGAACAGAATTCACTAAGCTTTCTGTAATTAAGAAAAAACTTTAATCAGGTAAAAGTTTTTTGCGCTTCGATTCATCGGCACTCATAAGATCAGTCTGTCATTCAAATAATTTGAATACTACGAAAGAATGAGTTGGATCTATCATTGGTCATTCCTGTCGCTGCCAAGGCTATAGGAATTATTTTCTTCATCCTCTTCCCCTATATTTTCGTTCGCATCATCGCCATCACTTCCAGGTACATCAAGGTCTGCCCCCGTCCGATCTCGTTCTTGACTGCTTTGATTTAAAGGGGTATTTTCAAAATCGGTGCTATCCAGGGAAGTTCTTTTTAATTGGTTATCGGTAGTTCGTAAATCATTATACCCGCTCCGTGGAATCCTTTCGTCACTAATCTTTCTTTGTGCGTCCGTATTCACTGAAATCCCAGGATTATCTTCATCATTTAAATCATCTAAAATACCTGCACCTTCTTCATCATCCGAAGAAATGGTGGTATCGGCAAGTTCTCCCAGCGGCATAACATGAATATGTTCCTGTCCAGGAATGTCGCTTACTTCAGGTAGATCTATAGTCGTTTCTTCCCGTTTTAAACGATCAATATCGCGTGGAGAATCTTCCAGGTCCAAACGGTCTATTTTTTCGTTGAATGCAGGGTCGTTTTCCCTATCATCTGTCTTGCTTAAATCTGAGGGTTTTTTCATATCAAGTATTTTCATACACAATGAAAAATCTATGCCTGAAATTTTATAGTTGCATCCTGATAAACCTAATATAGTTCAGTAAGAATTAATGCTACTGATGTTTTATCGAATTATTTATTTAAATGAGGAGATTTTCTAGATTATTGAAATTCAGTTAAATAATACCCCATATGATGCAAACATGGGGAATTTTTTCCGGGAAAATGCGAGTTGATGGAGAGTTATCCGGAGCGGTTATATGGTCTGATACTTGTGATAAGAAGTGCAAATAATTATTATGAAGTCGATTTGTTTGTGTGTTGTCATATCCTTTATCCTCACTGGGTTTATTAATCCGGAAAACTCTAGTAATGCCAGTGTTAAGAACTTTTCAGGAGTTCAGGGAGATGTTTCCGAGTTTCTTTATGATACAGTACCAGTCAAAAAATCGTATTTGGATTTAAGTTCCGGACAAACGATCGAGATTTGGTATGATGTTGCAGGCTTACGTACCCTTAATAAAAAAACAGGGGCAACAGTAGAATTTTATGTTAATACTACAACGAATGATACTGTGTTCGGTAAAGGGAAATATGTAGTTAATGGTTATATGATTCGTGCAGGAGATGGTAAATGGAAATTTGATGATGGAAAATTAAAAGTTGACGGGGATGAATTAAAATTGAAAATAGGTGATCAAAAACTTAAAATCGATGGGGATGAAATTAAAGTTAAAGGCAAGGGTGCAAAACTGAAAGCAGAGGACGGAGAAAAAAAATCGGTCTCAAGTGATTCTTCAAGAGTAGATAAGTAATCGAAATATTTATTACTTAATAATGATTACCTAAGGAGCTCGCACCCATTAATTAATAAAAGTATTTATTTTACATATTTAGCAAAAAACTGTAAGGTTCTCTCCCAAGCTAATTTTGCTGCAGCTTCATTGTATCTTACTCCGGCCGAATCATTATGAAATGCATGATTTACACCTTCATAAACGTATTGTTCATACCTGGTGCCTGCCTTTTTTAGAGCTTCTTCATAGGCGGCAATTCCCGCATTAATTCTTTCATCTAAACCACCATAATGCAATTGTACAGGAGCTTTAATTTTAGGAACATCTATTGCTTCTGGTTGACGTCCGTAAAATGCAACTGCAGCCTTTAATGCAGGCACATGAACAGCCAGTTGATTTGCAAGTGCGCCGCCCCAACAAAATCCCATGCATCCGAACAAACCTTTGAAGTCTTTACGCGTTTTTAGATAATCAAATCCTTTAATGAAATTTTGAAGATTTTGTTGAGTATCCAATTTTGAAAACAATTCTCTAGCAGCGTCTGGATTTTCAGGGGTTCCTCCCAATGTCGATAATGCATCAGGCGCTATACCAATATAACCGGCTCTGGCCACTCTACGGGCAACATCTTCTATATGAAGATTGAGACCACGGTTCTCATGAATGACCATGATAGCCGCATATTTATTCTCTTTTAAAGGTCTTGCTATATATGCTTTCATTTCTCCGTTGCTACCGGCATAGGTGATTCGTTCGGTGAAGACGTCATCAGTTTGAATGCCCTCTCCGCTTCCATAATTCACCTCAATTAAAGGGAGAATACTCATGGCTGCAGCGATGCCTCCCGTAATTTTTACCAGTCTTCGAAGAAATTCTTCCCGACTAAGTGGCTTATGAGTATACTCATCGTAGAGGTTGATGATTTGTTGATCCATATCCGTGTTATTAAGTAATTGACTATTTTATACAAAACTTCAAATGATTGCTCAGTAAAATTAATTGATTAAAAATACACTCTCTACGTTCAAGTTCAGTAAATACCAACAACCGGTTGTTCCTCACCAATCACCTCCTATCTTTAACCACCTGCTAATCTTATTTTTCAGAGTCTTTACTCCCTTTCTTAATCGCAGATGCTTTGACGCTGGATCCAGAAGATTCTTTCGGGTATTACCTTTAAAATATTTTAAAGGGGATTATTATTCTAGCATAGTTGCTATAGATAAAATGTAAATAGAATTGGGAAATGAAAGGTCCGCCTGGTAGTAAACTGTCATAAGTAAAGGTCAGACGGGGACAGTCAGACTTTTACTTATGACTGCATCCGGAAGATCTTTATGCAAGAATCTCTTCTGCTTTCGATTGTATCACTGATTTTATTTTCCCTTTAAAAAAAGTAGCAGCAAATGGTAGATTGCCATTAAGATCTACGCTGGATTCATTAACTGTAAGGACCCCGGCTACAGCGAAGCCCATTACTGAAAAACTGAATTTACCAGAATTCCCATCCCATTCTTCTTTTAAGTCTTTGATCTGGTCGGCAAAGTCTGTTTTCATCTTTGGTAATAAATCCTGGATGCGTCTCTTCGCTTCTTCCTGTGTTAACTTATGGGGGATGCTCATATCTATGGAAGGCATATTCTAAGTTTTAATGTTGATTTGCGTGATTAACCTGCTATTGGTTTGTAAACAAATGCTTTAGTTTTTATTCTAACAAAAATCAGTCCTGTCATTTTAAGTACAAACCACAGCTTCAATACTACTCTTTAAATTAGTTCATTTGTTCAATTCTATCCGTCCACAAAAAATAATATTTCTGCTTTCTGAATATTCGTAACTTATAGTTATAAAATTTTCGTGTATGAAAAGATTTTTGGTGATACTCATTTTAGTTGCATTTGTTGGGGCGGTAGCCTTTGCCAGTCTTGGGAGCGTCAATAAAAAACAAGACCAGGTAAAGAAAATCGAAAAAAAGGAGACTAAGAAAAAAAAGGAGTGCAAGCGCACTTGCTGGCTTTCTTCTTAACAAGAGTAGCAACTTTATAGCCCGCATTGCCGGGCTTTTTTTATGGGCTACTATTGACGATTAATCACAAGACGTTTTAGGGGCATAATATATCCCAGGTGAAGCCCCTCATGATAAACAAGAAAATTGATAGATTCTTCAATATTATTGATGGTAACACCATAACGATTGGTCCAGGAATTGTAATTTACAAAATGGTTCTTTTTGTATGCAGCTTCCAATTCATCAATAGTTGATATAAATAATTCTTTAATTGCAGCCACTTCATCTTCATTTACAAAACCCTCTGGCTTTGTATCAGGCTTATACGCCAGGAATATTTTCTGATCTATTCTAATATCCAAACCTCCTCTCATATAACAGACGCCTTGCTGGGCGGCAATAAGATGGGCCAGGTTCCAAATAATATTGTTGTTAAACCCACCTGGAATTTCGTTTAATTGGTCTATTGTTAGATCGCTGATAAATTGTAAAAGATATTTCCTGGTATTTTTTATTATTTCAAATTGTTTGTCCATGTAATAAATTAAATGTTATTAAAATTACTGCTTAACTGTACTATTGATTGTTCGCGAGAGCGTGTAACAAATATCTTACAGAAATATTATTAGCCGCATGTTTGAAAATATTATTATTTAAAAAACTATTGTTTTAAATTTTCCCAGGTTGTTTTGTCAATCATCATATTCAGTGCCGTCCATGTTTTACCGTTGACTTCCCGTTTTTTTGTTTTAACTGTATTGATAACAAGGCCCGCTTTTTTATAACATTGTATAGCAGCAAGATTCCAATCAAACACATTGAGTTCGGCTCGTTCGGCCTCGAGCCTTGTAAATGAAATTTCGAGAAGAGCATTCATAATTTCCAATCCTAATTTTCGTCCCCGGAGTTCAGGTAATCCAATGATAATTCTGCAAAGTATTGCTATTCGATTTTCTAAATAAATTTCAGCATGTCCAATGGTATTTTGAGTTGATGAAAGTACTACTTTATAAATCAGCCTGTTGCTGTCTTCAACATAATGCTCCAATTGTTTTTCTGTCAATGGGAAAGTAAAATAAGTACCTGCAAATTGCACCAGGATGCTCTCAGTTTCAACCCAGGAGATGAGTGTTTTAAAGTCAGTATTTCCAAACGCCAGAAGTTCAATCACAGGTTGAATATAATAATCTGTTCCATTTTAGGGCTTTTTTCTTCAGTACCTTAACGAAAGGATTTAGATTTAATATCGTCTGATAATTTTGTGCGAATTCTTTTTTCAATCGAATGGTAGTCTTAAAAGCCTCAACTAAAAATGAAAAATTCTTTTTATTTTATCAGTATTATTTTGTTTCTGTTCGTTGGGGTTGATTCCTCTTTTTCTCAAAAGCTTATCCGCGTAATTGATAGTAAGGCTACACCCGAGACAGTAAATTTATTTACCAATCTACATGAGCTTTCCAAAAAACATATTCTTTTCGGCCACCAGCATGCCACCGAATATGGTCATGGGTGGTCAGGTGATTCAAATCGGTCGGATGTTAAATCTGTGACCGGTTCGCATCCGGCGGTTATTGGGGTAGATTTCGGGGGGTTATCAGGAAGATCTGATAGCTCGATCGAAAGGACCAAAATTTCGCTACGAAAAAACATTGCCTCAACTTATAACCGGGGTGGAATAGTTACTATATCCTGGCATTTTTCTAATCCTATTTCAGGAGGAGGTTTTTACTGGCGGGATTCAGTATCCCTCCCTGCTGTGAAATATATCATACCCGGAACCGAACATCATGAAAAATACAAAACGATCCTCCGCTCAATAGGTTCATTTGTAAAATCAATCAAAGGGAATGATGGGCAAACAGTTCCTATGATCTTTCGCCCATTTCATGAATTTGACGGTGATTGGTTTTGGTGGGGTAGGGCCCATTGCACCCCAGAAGAATTTAAGACCCTGTGGCGATTTACTGTTTCGTACCTGAGGGATAGTTTGCAGGTACATAATTTTATTTATGCATTTTCACCTGATAATAAATTCAATACACAGGAACAATTCTTAGAAAGATATCCGGGGGATGAATGGGTGGATATGGTAGGGATGGACAATTATGGAGACTTTGGGCGGGATGGAAAATACAATCTGGAAGCCGGCCTCAAAAAACTTAAAATCGTTTCGAATTATGCCCGAAGTGCAGGCAAACTTGCCGCATTTACAGAAACAGGCCTTGAATCTATACCCAATACAACCTGGTGGACAGAGACGTTACTAAAAACATTAAAGTCGAATGATATGCAATTGAGCTATGTCTTAGTTTGGCGTAATGATTCCAGAAGTGCCACCCATTTTTATGCCCCTTTTCCAGGTCATGTGAGTGCGCAAGACTTTTTAACCTTCTTCAAAGATCCCTTTACATTGTTTGAAAATGATCTTAGGGGAATTTACAAACGTAAACGATGACCTACTGAATGATGTGCTATGTGTTAATGTTACCTTCAGCTGCCAACCAAAGTCAACAATTCGATGTGTTGGCTCGGTTTTTATAACCATAAGTTATACAAAAGCACATTTTATGAAAAAACTCCTTATACTTATTTTTGTAGCCATTGGGCTAGCCTCTTCAAATGCCAGCTTTGCTCAGGTAGATAGTGCGAAATTGCTTAAAACGGAGAAACAAATTGAAAGGAATAAAAAGGACGTAAATCGAATGGATAAAAAGATTGCGAAAGAAGAAAAAAAAATAAAAAGGCGTGAAAGGAAAGCGAAAAGAGCAGAAAACAAAAGGGAGAAAGAACTTAGAAGAATCAGAAAACAGGAAGAGCAGGTAGAAAAGATAAAAAAGGATACCACTATTTATTAAGACCTTGCTTTAGATCCATCTCTGGACCCCAGTAGTTTTGCTGAAGTGACTCAAGGCATCATAAAAGTTTTTTCTGGTACTACAATAAGGTACCTGACATAAAGAAATAGGCTGTAGAAAAATAAATGACTAGCCCTGTTACATCCACTAAAGTGGCTACAAATGGGGCCGAAGAAGTGGCTGGATCAGCCCCCAGTCTTTTTAATACAATGGGCAACATGGAGCCGGATATAGTTCCCCATAACACTACACCTAGTAGAGAAAATCCTACACTTAAGCCGATAAGCGTTCCATGCTCCCCGTAAGTATGAAAAATTGAGTTCCACGATACAACTCTTACAAAACCAATAAGTCCTAGTACACTTCCCAGTAAGATCCCTGAAATCAATTCTCGTCGCATGACCCGCCACCAGTCTGAAATTGTGAGTTCGCCAAGGGCCATGGCCTGAATAATAAGAGTAGAGGCCTGTGAGCCACTGTTTCCGCCACTTGAAATGATAAGTGGAATGAACAATGCCAGTACTACTGCCTTCGCAATCTCATCTTCAAAATATCCCATCGCCGTAGCCGTGAGCATTTCACCAAGAAATAGTACAATAAGCCATACCACTCTTTTTTTGAACAATTTTAAGATTGGCATTTCAAGATAGGGCTCATCGAGTGCTTCAGTTCCCCCGATTTTTTGAATGTCTTCACTAAACTCTTCGCTAGCTACCCACAGCACATCATCAATCGTGACAATTCCCAAAAGAATATTTTTATCATCGATTACGGGAAGGGCCACACGGTTATTCATTTTAAATACTTCGTTGGCAACTTCCTGGTCATCGTTTATATGCAATGTAATAAACCGGTAATCTATAATATCACCTATCAGTTTTTCGGGGTTGGCGAGCAATATCTCCCGAATCCGGATATCATCTATGAATTCCCCTTTGTCATTCACTACATAGATCACATCGATCGTCTCACTATTTTTACCTACTTCGCGGATATGGTCGAGTACTTCCTGGACCGTCCAGTCTATTTGTACTGCTATGTAATCAGGCGTCATCAGGCGACCCACACTCCCTTCGGGGTAACCTAACAGTGATAAAGTGATTTTTCTTTCTTCCGGGTTAAGAAGACGGATGAGTTCCTTAACCACTTCACTGGGTAGTTCTTCAAGAAAAGCAGTCCGGTCATCGGCTGGCAATTCGTTAAGAAGTTCAGCAGTTTTATAGGGCGGTAATTCGTGAATAATATTTTTTTGGGTCGAAAGATCCAGGATCTTAAAAACGCTGACAGCCCGATGGACGTTCATATTCCCGAGGATCTGGCTCTCATATTCCGGGAATTCATTGATGAGTTCTGCAACATCACTGATGTTCTGATCATTCAGAAATTCCCGGATCCGAAGTGTATCGTCGGTTGCTATTATTTCCTTGAAGTCTTCAGATAGAACAATATCTTCTTTTTCCTCGGCCATTCGCGAATTTACTTTTCTATTGTGAGATTCAGGAATTCGGTCATGAATCACTATTAGCCCGGGTAAATGGTTCCATATCAGGTAACATAAAGGATAATAAAATCATTATATAGATTACTTGTGAAGGATGTACTAATAATCTGATGAAGTATATTGCACCTTTCATTGCTCCTGATACTTCTGTATTTAAATTTTCAACACATGGATTTTTTCGAATGATTCTTCCTTGTTTATACATAGGTACTACAAACAATATGGGAAGAGGAATATTTACTTCTCTGAATCTGAAGATGGGTACTGTCATTGAAACTTCTCCGGTAATCGTGATGGATAATGCTGAACGGGAATGGCTTGATAAAACCTTATTACACGATTATATTTTTGAATGGGGTGGTAAGAAAAAACAATGCTGCATGGCATTGGGATGGGTGGCTCTTTACAATCATTCGTACAAATCGAACTGCGAGTATGAGATGGATTATAAGGAAAAACTCATCAATATCATTACTGTCCGAAGTATTAAAAAAGGGGAAGAACTGTTTATAAATTATAATGGGGACTGGAATGATCCAAAAAAAGTTTGGTTTGAAACTTCGAAATGAAAAAGATGATACAAGGGATACCTTAAACTACGCATAGGATTTCTCTCTGTTTTCTTCAATTTCTGTTTCATCTCTATAAGGTTACGGCAAAAATCCTGATATTTGGAGTCTCAACTATCCAACTATGAAACTTAACCGGTGGTTTTTGTTTATTTGTACTGCTATCACCCTATTTTCCTGCAGCACAAGCAAAAAGATACCAATCAAAAACACTATCCCCCGATCCCTTCCTGCTCTTCCGGTTTCTCAAATAAACATCCCTGTAAAAGTGTATCTTAAACCTTTACTGGCAAGGATGGATTCAATGACCGCCAAAGAATTCACATCCGATAAATGGCCAAATTTTTTTCAGCCTTCCTGCGATTTCCGGTATAAATATCGTTTTGTACGCACACCTTTTATTTTCAGTTGTGTAAATAATAGGGTAAATATCAGTTTCCAGGGCAATTACCAAATTGCCGGTAGTAAAACCGTATGTGCCTTTGAAAAACAGGTATCGCCATGGGTTTCCGGGAGCTGTGGATTTGGAAGTGAACCCCTGAGAAAGGTAGATATCAATATCAGTTCTATATTGGAATTGTTATCAAATTATCAGATACGGACTACTACCAGAATTGATCAATTACTTGCAAAAGACAAATGCGTTGTTTCCCTGCTCCAAACAGATATGACTAGTGAAGTAATGGATAGCATCCGGGCTTCCATTGAAACGTATACTACGAGTTTTGATCGATTTGTTCAGGCCTTAAATAACAATGCCCTTTTGCAACATTGGAGAACAAATGGAAATCGGGTTTTTCCTGTAAGTAAGTATGGATTTCTGAATCTTAACCCATCCCGGCTGCGGGTCGGGAAGTTCAATTACTTCAGGGATACTTTAATATTTTCTGTGGGTTTCCAGGGAGTGCCGCAATTCTCGTCGGACAGTATTTCTATTGTTACACAAAAATATCTTCCTTCATTTAATAACACGGAAAATGTTCCTGGAGTTACGACTTATCTGAATGCTGTTTATGAATACTCTTTCCTTTCAAAACTTCTTAATGACAGTTTGCGTAACAAACAGTTTGAAGTTGATGGAAGAACCTTTATTATCAAAAACATTAATCTCGGAGGAACTGATGAAAACAAATTATTAATAGATGTTTCATTTGATGGGAATAAAAAGGGTACCCTACATCTCAGTGGCACCCCACTGCTCGATACTACCAGTCAGGTATTGACAATGCCCGATATCAGTTTTGCTGTAGATTCCAGAGACATGCTCATTAATATTGCAAAAGGTCTTTTTCGAAAAAAAATCATGAAAAAATTAAAAGACCAGTCAGTATTGGATATCGCGGAGCTCATAAAAAACAATAAAAGTATCATCGAAGCCAGGCTTAATCAACAACTAACTGATTGGTTATCTACGAAGGGCACCTTTCAGGAATTAAAACTGGTTGGTTTGTTACCGCAAAAAGACAGGGTCCAGGTACAGTTATTCATCAAGGGAAATATCACCGTAATAGGAATTCCTCCTGCACAAGGGTTGTATTGAAGTAGGCAACTATAATGGGCAACCCTGAACGATAATATTGCGTATAGCAATACATTGAAAAGTCTGTAACTTATATAATAATCCTTAAGGAAATATTCGTCCTTGCTCACTGAGAATGCCAAAATAGCCGCTTTACTCAATGGTTGTCGCAATAACGATCGCAATAGCCAGAAGGAATTATATTATATCCTTCGGGGCTTTGCTATGAAAATTTGTTACCGGTACACCAACCATAGCGGAGAATCCGAAGAAATCATGAATGAGGCTTTTGTAAAGCTTTACAAAAAACTCGATCAGTTTGATGAATTCAGGCAGGATGATAGCCTACTCTCGCTTAAAGGATGGTTCAAAAGAATATTAGTAAATACCTGTATCGATCATTACAGGAAGAATCGCTCTTCCGTAAATGGCCATATATTAGGCGAGGAGTCGGATAAATTGCCCGACCACAGTGAAAATGGACTTGACGTATTATCCTATAAAGAAATTATCAGTGCAATAAAATTATTGTCACCAGCCTATAGAACGGTATTTAATTTATTTGTGATTGAAGGATTGAGTCATGAGGAAATATCAAAAAAGCTTGGAATATCCGTAGGCGCATCAAAATCCAATTTGTCTAAAGCCAGGGACAACCTTAGAAAACTATTACTCAGTAAATCTCATTTTAACCTGTATGCATCCCCTTTCTGATAAAGAACTTGAACGTTTGAGCCGAGAAGCTGCAGAACAGTACGATGTGGAGCAAAACACATCGGGCTGGGAACAGCTCGAACAAAAGCTCAATAAGCAATTACCTGTATCAGGTAAGAAAGAAAGATGGCGATTCCTTATTTTAATATGGTTATTTGCTTTGTTATCCGGCGGAGGTTTACTTTGGATGTTATCAGGAAACAATGGTCCGGAATTTGTTCTGAAGCAAGCCTCTTCTAAGGTAGTATTCCCAGATCCGAATAATGTTATCACGGATCCATCATCCCCTGCTGGCAAAAAAGAAAATAAGAATACAAAACAACCTGAAAAAACGGGGGATCCCGGGTATTCTGTACCTACAAATACAGAAGCATTAGCTACAGAAAAGAGAAAAACTACAATTGCTGAAAAAGGGATTATTCAAAAGGATCCATCGATCACCGCAGCCACCACGAAATTTCGGAATAGAAATATAAGGAATCATCGAAATAGTACCAATGTAAATGTTGGTGTAGATGCCACTATGAAAAAGGAAACTGGAAGTCTTATAGCACAGCCAGATATTCCATCATCAGCTATTGCAGGGGATAAACAGGATCTTCAAATTACTAGTGCCACCGATAACAAACAGATACCGGATACATCCATTATAACAGCGGACAATTCTACGCTAGCCGCGCCTACTGAGAACAAATTACCTTCAGATAGGGCCGCACTATCTATAGCTGTGAATACAAAAACTGAAACCTCTCCCGATTCCCTTTCAAAAAATGTTTCAACCCCGAGAACCAAGACTGCTTTCAAAAAAGGATTAGAAATAGGTTTGGTAGTAGCCCCTGATATGAGTACTGTGAAATTTACAAATACGGATAATATTGGATTTAATTATGGAATACAGTTAGGTTACAGGGTATCGCAGCGATTCACTATAAACACAGGAATGTTATATACCAGGAAAAATTATACATCGTTGGGAAAGGATTTTCAGCCACCGAAAGGTTCCTGGCTTGATAATGTAAATCTTGACATGGTTGAGGGCAATTGCTTTATGTTCGATATACCCCTGAACATTCGTTATGATCTCAACACCTCATCGAATCACAGGTATTTTTTAAGTTCAGGACTTTCAACCTATTTAATGAAGAAAGAGAATTATCATTATCAGTATAGATATCCAAATGGCAACCCCGGCTATAGGTACCGTTCTTATCCATCAAGCGAACACCATTTGCTTTCTATTTTAAATATATCTGCGGGCTTCGAAAAAAAGCTGAATAAGCAGTTCACCCTGCAGGCAGAGCCTTATCTCAAAATACCTTTACAAGGAATTGGGTATGGAAACATTCAACTGAATAGCTACGGAATGTATTTCTCACTAAAATATAAACCAGCTTTTTGATCGGGTAAAAATAGCGTTTGCCATAGTTTCTGCTTTACTAAGCTGTCCGGACCGGGCAGCTTTTGTTTAGTAATGTATACGGGCTTCGCAAAATGTAAACTTCATTTTGTTTCTTTCCAACTATCCTTCCCAGACAATCTTATTTTTGATTAATGAACAAAACTTACCACGCAGTCTATTTTAATTCTTCCGGCCGATTTTATAATGCTACTATATTTATTTCAACCATTACATTATCCATCAGATATACTAATGAACATAATGAAATTAAGGATGTTTTCTGGTTGGCCGAAAATATCGTGTCATTAGAGGAAGAAGCCCTTTCATCTAATTTGAAGTATTCAAATAAAAGCGGTGAAACAGAGCGTCTGGTGATTCGTGATTTGGAACTACTTCAAGCGATCAAAAAACAGTTTAGCCATCACCGTTTTGTGGGTGGATGGAAGCATCATGTGCATGGTAGTACCAGAAATAAATTATTACTGGTTCTTTTTCTTTTTGTGTTGGTAATCCTTGGTGGTTATTTATGGTTAGCACCCTGGCTGGGGGAAAGGATAGCGCGCAATGTTTCACAGGAATGGGAGATCAGCATGGGAGAAAAAATGCATCAATCGATGATGGGCCAATTTAAAATTGATTCTGTAAAAACAAAACTGATCAACGATTTTTATAATAACCTTCGGTTTCGTTTGGATTACCCGATCCAGATTACTGTTGTTAAATCGAAAGAAGTGAATGCTTTTGCTATTCCCGGGGGGCATATCGTGGTTTATAATTCGATAGTAAATAGAATGCAAAAATCAGAAGAACTCGCCTCGTTGTTATCGCATGAAGCCTCACACATAAAATTGCGCCATTCCTTACGTAATATTTTTCGAAGCATGGCCAGGAAAATGTTTCTCATGATGATTATTGGAAATGAATCTGGTCTTGCCGGGTTTCTAGTAGACAATGCAAATAATCTGAAAGGACTTGAATTTTCCCGCACTCTTGAAACGGAAGCAGACAATCACGGTATCCGTTTAATGCACACCAGTAATATTGATGCTGGAGGGATGCTCCGGTTAATGGAAATCCTTCAGGAGGAAACAATGGGAAAAGAACCGCCTGCTTTTTTAAGTACGCACCCGGTATTTGAAAGCAGAATCCACAATATTAAAACTCAAATTGATGCTTCAAACTTATTGCCTGGAAAACACGAATCTTTAGATTCAATTTTCGCTGAACTGGTGAAGTGAGTCGGGTGCAAGCAAACAAAGAGATTTGGTGAGTAAGTTCCGGGAACCTTTTAAAAATAAATCATTACCGCATGGCTAATTCTACGATTGCGGCAACCGTTTCATTGAACCCTTTTATACTGCTAGGTTTTGTAAGATATTTGTCGGCGCCCATTTTATAGGAATAAGCGATATCATCTTTGGCAGTGGATGTCGTAAGTACCAGTAATGGAACATCTTTAAATCCAACGAAACTCTTAATAGTTTTAAGAATATCTTTTCCATGTACTTTTGGCAAATTAAAATCCATTACAATCACATGAGGAAGAATCTTACAATCTCTCAAATAGGATGAAACTTTATCACCTTCTCTGATTACATTCATCGTAAACGTTACATGGTTATCCTTTAATGATTCCTGGAGCAATTCGATATCATCCATATCGTCTTCAATCAAAAAAATTCGTAAGGGTTCTTCCATCTATTTCTGTTAATCTGACAATACTCAAATTGTCAGTTTTATTAATCGGGATCTGAATTTCCATTGTAAAACCAGAACCACTATAAGATAACCAATGTAGTGTATATGGGGTAATTAATTATTTGGTATTAATGGCAAGTTGTACAATCGTGCCTATTGTGGCATTGAAACCCAGAATGGTAGTTGGCTTAGTTATAAAACTATCAGCACCCATTTTATAAGAGTATTCAATATCTTCTTTTGCAGTAGAAGTTGTTAAGACGACCAAAGGAATGTTTTTAAAGTCCTCATTTGCTTTAATTTGTTTGATAATTTCCCGCCCGTGTACGCGGGGTAAATTGAGATCCATTACAATGATATGCGGTAATCTTTTGCAATTTTTCAAATAGTCCTGCACTTTATCTCCCTCCATAATTACATCCATATTGTATCCTACATGATTGTCTTTCAGAGATACTTCCAATAACTCAATATCATCAGCATCATCTTCAATTAAAAAAATTTGTAAATCCTGTGGCATTCTTTTATTTATAGGAATTTAAAAACAATTTAGTAAATAAAATATAGAAATTAATAGTCAGTCATTATTCATAATCATATTCGAATCAGGTTTCTCCAGGTTTGAAGAAAGGTCAGTAAAGTCTGACTTAACCTATCACTGGTATTATGAAAATAATGATTCCAGTGATGAAAAAAAGAGTCAGTACATGAATAAGCCAGTGATTAACACGTAAAAAAATAAACTGCTCAAGGAGTCTGCCCATCCAAAATAAAGCCATTCCTACCATAAATGCTTTTCCCAGGGATGTAGAATATAAATCTTTTGTAAAAAAGAAACATAGGAAAGCCGTTAACAGAAATATGTAGATGATTCGGATATTCAGGATCTGGATGATAGCACTGTTGTTCCTACCCATGTTTTTCGATTCCGGGGGCCAGTTAAAAAGTTTCCAGAATAATGCATGAAAGATGGCAAACAGAACACTATGTATACCGCATATATATATATAATAATATACTTTTCCATATTAAGTTTTGGAATACAAAAATACCTGTATCAACCTTAAATTATATCGTATTTATTGACTGCTTTTTTCTATTTTGCGCCCTTTAAACCCACGTCATTCAGACTAATTGATGAAAAAAATTCTTGTTGTGTATTTCTCTCAGTCAGGCCAGCAAATCCGGATTTTGAAGTCACTGGTAAAGCCATTTTTAGAAGCAGGCCATGAAGTGGTGTTTGAAGAATTGCAACCTCTTGAGCGCTTTCCATTTCCGTGGAGCGCTTATGAATTTTTTAATGCTTTTCCAGAAACTTTTACACAGCAACCTATTGCTTTACAAGCATTATCATCTAACACTCAACAAAGTTTCGACCTGGTGATTTTAGGTTATCAACCCTGGTTTTTAACACCTTCAAGGCCTATAAGCTCATTTTTACAATCGATGGATGGCACGCGCATCCTTCAGGATAAGAATGTAATTACTGTGCTTGGGTGTCGTAATATGTGGTTGGGTGCACAGGAAAAAGTGAAGCGTAGATTAAAGGAACTGAATGCAATGCTGGTAGGCCATGTAGCATTGGTGGATCGATCGGGCAACCTTACCAGTTTAATAACCATCTTACGCTGGATGTTTACCGGGAATAAAAACCCATTCTGGTTTTTCCCGCCAGCAGGCGTTTCCGAAAAAGATATTGAACATGCAGCCGTTTTTGGTAAACTCATAAATGATGCGCTACAGACGAATAATTTTGATAATCTTCAGACAATATTGAATACTGAAGGCGCCATTGAAGTAAAACCAAATTTAGTTTTACTCGAGAAGCGAGGCCAAAAGGCATTTTCAGTATGGGCCAGATTTGTTGCGATGGGAGGTGCCGTTCACTCTACAGGTCGTAAGTTAAGGGTATATATATTTATGTATTTGTTACCCACGGCTATCTTTATATTGTCTCCATTATTGTGGTTGCTTTCAAGGATTATGTTGATAGTAAAACGTAAACAGCTCGATCTTGAAGTATCCTACTATAAACAAAATTCGCTGCGGTAATTCATTTTGATAGTTGAATATTATTCCAATACTTTCTATTATTTGATATTTTAGTGGTGATCTTATGAGTCGTCACCGTAATCAGCTTTTTTAATAAAAATCAAATTTCTTAATATTGCTTTTAAACCTGAAGTAGAGATGAAGAGGAATGTATATATCACTCGCCTTTCAAAATATTTGCCAAATGATCCGGTTTCTAATGATGATATGGAAGATATTCTGGGATTGATAAACGGTTTATCTTCAAAGGCGAAACCTTTGATTTTAAGGAATAATCAGATTAAAACAAGGTATTATGCCCTTGATAAGAAAGGAAATGCCACCCATTCCAATGCAGAATTAACTAAAAGGGCAGTAGAAAATTTGTTTGATGAAAAATTTGGGGTTGAAAATGTGGATGTGCTTTCATGTGGCACTTCAAGCCCCGACCAGATTTTACCAGCTCATGCGGCGATGGTTCATGGCCTTCTTGGTGGCCATGGTATAGAAATCAATTCAACAACCGGAGCTTGTAGTGCGGGAGTCCAGGCATTAAAATTTGGCTACCTGTCTGTGTTGTCGGGCGATGCAGAAAATGTTGTTTGTGCAGGGTCTGAACGATTTTCTATCTGGATGCTGGCAAAATATTTTAAAGAGGAGGCGCAAAAAATAGCGCAGTTGGAGGGTGATGGGATTATTGCTTTTGAAAAAGATTTTTTGCGATTTATGTTGTCGGACGGTGCCGGTGCTGCACTGTTACAAAGTGAACCAAATAGTACTGGTTTGTCGTTACGAATTGATTGGGTGGAACAGCGTTCTTTTGCCAATGAACTGCCCACCTGTATGTATTCAGGATCTGTAAAAAAAGAAGACGGGTCCCTTGTGGGATGGAGTGATATGGAGCAGGATCAATGGACAGCTCAATCTGTGTTTGCAGTGAAACAGGATACTAAACTCCTGGGAGAATGGATCATTAAAAAAGGAGGAGTGTTTTTAATGGACCTCATCACGGAGAGAAAATTGGATATGTCCGCTCTCACCTGGTATCTTCCTCACCTATCATCACAATATTTTGGACCTAGGATAGATAAGGAACATGCATTATTAGGAATTGATATTCCCAAAGAAAAATGGTTTACCAATCTTGCTACAGTTGGCAATGTTGGGGCAGGATCTCCTTACCTGATGCTCGAAGAAATGTTTAATTCCGGCAAACTTAAAAAAGGTGATACCTTGTTGATGATGGTTCCTGAGAGTGCAAGGTTCAATTACGCTTATGTACTACTGACAGCGGTATAGAGCCGCAATTTGTCTTATACAATTATTCATATGCAACAAGATGAAGTTCCACAGGATAAGAAAAACCTGAACGAGGGCAAACTCGCTAAATTGTATTACGCCACAGATGCTAAAGGTCATTATACAAAAGTCAACAGCATTGGATGGGAACCTGAAACCGTTGCGATGGAGCAGGCCTGGGATGTTGTACATGCGGAAGTAGAAACTGCACGTCAAAAAGTTATTACTGGAAAAGCCAGTCCGGTATTGTATTATCTTAAGAAAAATATTATGAACGTTCCCATGGTAGCAGGTTATGTGGGGACCTTCAGCTTCATTGTCCGTTTGCATATGCGACCTTATTTCTTTAATAAATTAAGTAGAAAAACGCTTGAAAAATACGCTTATACATTTCGGATTTCCGTTGAGGAATTATTGGATATTGAACCACTGAAAAAGAAACATGAAAGCTAATTTTACCCACCGGCAATCCGCTCATTGCGAAAATGGAGTCATATCAAATCTCTTACGCTTTCATGGCCTTGAATTTGACGAACCCATGATTTTCGGAATTGGTTCCGGCCTTTTTTTCTCTTACCTCCCTTTTGTTAAACTCAATGGAATTCCTGTTGCGTCCTATCGTATATGGCCAGGTCATATATTTAAAAGATTCTCAAACCGCATTGGTGTTAAAATAGAAAGAAAGAAATTTTCCACTCCGAAAGCAGCAATGGATGCACTTGATAATATGCTGGATAAAGGACAACCTGTAGGAATGCTCACTTCCGTATTTTATCTGGATTATCTTCCGGCTGCTTACAGGTTTCATTTTAACGCACACAATATTATTGTATTTGGAAAGGAGAACGGAAGATATCTGGTAAGCGATCCCGTGATGGAATATACTACAGATATTTCCGGTGAAGATCTGATCAGGGCACGATTTGCCAAAGGCATGCCTGAACCCAGTGGAAGAATGTATTATCCGGTGGAATTACCCGGAAAATATGATCTTGAAAAGGCGATCTGGACCGGTATCAAACAAACCAGTGATCATATGACTCATATTCCGGTTCCATTATTTGGAGCAAAGGGTATGAAATATCTTGCCAAACGCTTACGCTATTGGCCTGATCGTCTCGGGGATCGTAAAGCTATTCAATGGTTGGGAAATCTTATTCGCATGCAGGAAGAGATCGGAACAGGTGGTGCTGGGTTTCGTTTTATTTATGCTGCATTTCTTGATCAGGCCAGCACTGTACTTAAAAATGAAACTTTATTCGATCTTTCGCAACAACTTACAAAGAGTGGAGACCAGTTGCGCGAATTTGCGTATTATGCCGGCCGTGTTTGTAAAAACCGGACATCAGATACCCGCACATTTTCTGAATTAGCTTCTATGCTGGAAGATTGTTCACAACGGGAACAACAAATTTTTAGTGAACTCTACCAATTAAGCAAGCCGAAATGAACGAGGCCATAGTTCAGATTCATTCTATAACAAAACAATATAAAGGTTCACAACAACCGGCGATTTCTGATCTAAGCTTGCAAATTCCTTCAGGGTCTGTATATGGTTTGCTTGGGCCTAATGGTGCTGGTAAATCCACGTTAGTAATGATGCTTTGCGGATTGATGAATCCAGACACCGGGTCAATAAGTTTACTTGGCATGAATGTACAAGAAAATGGAAATACGATTCGAAAACGAATTGGTGTTGCGCCACAGGATATTGCTTTGTTTCCAACATTAACGGCTTTTGAAAACCTTTTTTATTTTGGTAAGATGTATGGGTTGGAAACAACTCGTATCAGGAAAAAAATAAATGAATACCTGGAGATTTTTGGATTGGCTGATAAAGCACATCAAAGAGTGCATACATTTTCAGGCGGCATGAAACGGAGACTTAACCTGATAGCTGCCATATTACATGATCCCACCTTGTTAATATTGGATGAGCCTACAGCAGGTGTAGACGTACAATCGAGAAATATTGTACTTGAATTCTTACTTACATTAAAAACAAAAAATATAACCCTTTTATACTCTTCACATTTTTTGGAGGAGGCCGAAAAAATATGTACCCAAATCGCAATCATCGATGAAGGTAAATTGGTCGCCGAAGGAGTTCCTGGTGTTTTGATTGGGGAACATCAAGACTGTACTACACTCGAATCATTGTTTTTAAAGCTTACTGGTAAACAGATTCGCGATTGAAAGTATTAGCGACGATAAAAAAAGAAGCGATATTAATGATTAGAGACCCAGGTGGGCTGGCGTTAATATTTTTAATGCCTTTGGGCCTGGTGATCGTAATGGCATTGATCCAGGATGCTCCATTCAGAGACTACCAGGAGACCAAACTGGAAGTGGTGTTTGTAGACAATGACAAAGATTCTTTGGGAAAAAAAATACAAATTGCCATTCTTCAATCTCCCAACATTCAATTTGTTAATGAGAGCGATAGTAATAAAGCCCGATCGGTGGTTCGATCAGGGAAGTATAAAGCTGCTATTTTAATACCTCCGGGTGCCAGTGAATCTTTGCGTAAAAAAAACAAACAACTAATTGCACGCATATTTTCTAATCTTGGTTATCCCGCTCCAGCTGTTGATTCAACTGAATGGCCTCCTATCAATATCCAGGTGCTTTTTGATCCTGCTATCAAAGTCAATTACAAACAGGCGCTCGCAGGTGGGGTAGAAAAAGTAATTGCCAATGTGCAGTCTGAATGGATTGTTGATCAGTTACAAAATCAATTGAGCGGTAACACCTCTCCAAAAGGAAAAATGAAAGTAGATTTTACCAAAGTGATGCACGTCCAGCAACAATATGCTTCGAAAAATAAAAATGAAAACATGGTGTTGAATTCGGTCCAGCACAATGTTCCTGCCTGGACCATGTTTGCCATGTTTTTTATACTTTTTCCACTTGCCGGGAATTTTATAAAGGAACGGGAAGAGGGAAGCATGCTACGTCTTCGATTAATTTCAGGAACACAATTTCCTGTGATGGCCGGGAAATTTTTATTTTATTTCGGTGTATGCCTATTGCAATTTATGTTGATGATCATTGTGGGGATTCTTATTATGCCGCTACTAGGTTTACAGCAGCTTGTATTAGGAAATAATATAGCAGGGATGTTACTAACGGCAGCTTCCGTGGCGATGGCAGCTACAGGATACGGATTACTCATCGCTGTTTTTTTCCGAACGCCACAGCAGGCACTTTCTTTTGGCTCAATTTCCGTGGTCATTTTAGCTGCACTTGGTGGGGTGTGGGTACCAGTATACGTGATGCCTGAAATATTGCAAAGCATCAGCCGTTTCTCACCCTTAAACTGGGGGCTGGAATCATTCAATAATTTGTTTTTGCGGGATGCCTCCACGCTTGCTATCTTGCCAGACGTTTTAAAATTGATTGCTTTCGCCCTGATCACTTTAACGGTCAGTATTTTTATTCATAAATCAAGAACCATTTCTTAGTACATTAAATCAAGTATACGTGGAGAATAATACGCAAACCATTGAAGAGTTAATTCCACTCGTTAAAGTGGGAATTATTAAACAACTCAATATTGATACTACACCTGAAGCATTGGATGAAAACATGGCATTGTTCGGGGAGGGCCTCGGCTTAGATTCCATTGATGCTCTTGAATTAATTGTAATGCTCGATCGTGATTTTGGAATTAAAATCGGCGATCCTAAAGAAGCAAGAAAAATATTTCAAAGTGTTCGCGTAATGTCTGAATATATCCAGGAGAATAGGAAAAAATGAGCCGGCGTATTTTTATAACAGGGTATGGAATTATTACTTCAATAGGGAAAAATGCAGCCGAAAATTATCAATCCCTTGTTGATAGAAAATGTGGTTTCGGTACTTTAGAAATTTTAAATACGGTTCATAAGGATGATCTTCCTGCATGCGAAATAAAGTTATCTGACCAGCAACTTTGTGATCTATGTGGTGTATCAATTAAACAGGGATATACCCGAACAGTACTTCTGGGAATTATAGCTGCAAAAGAAGCTATGCATATGGCTGGTTTATCTCCCAGTGAAATGTATGCTACCGGTTTATTATCCGCTACCACCACAGGAGGCATTCGTGAATTGGAACGCCATTATTATGAACTACAGGATCCTAATGAACACGGAGATTTTGAAGTATTTACGGATACTGCTAATCCAGGAGAACACACAGAGCGCATGGCTGAAGAGTTTGGAATTAAAAAATATGTAGGTACCGTGAGTACGGCATGCTCTTCATCAGCCAACGCCATAATATTAGGCGCACGACTAATCACAAGTGGTGAATTGGATACCGTGATTTGCGGCGGTGCAGAAGCACTTTCAAAGTTTACAATTAATGGATTTAATTCATTAATGATACTTGATAGGGATCATTGTAAACCATTTGATATTAAAAGAAAAGGATTGAACCTCGGTGAAGGTGCGGCCTATCTGGTTCTTGAATCGGAGGATACGATCCAACGTTCAGGAAAGAAACCCATTGCTGAATTAAAAGGTTTTGGAAATACCAATGATGCATTTCACCAGACTGCCTCTTCGCCCGATGGTGCCGGTGCTTTCCTCGCAATGAAAATGGCATTGGATACAGCCTCAATACATCCAAGCGCGGTGAGTTATATAAACACACATGGAACAGCAACCGAAAACAATGACCTCTCTGAGGGATTAGCTATTCAAAGATTGTTTGGCAACCAGGTTCCGCCCTTTAGTTCAACAAAACCCTATACCGGGCATACTTTAGCAGCAGCAGGAAGTATCGAAGCCGTCTATTCTATAATGGCTCTTAGTCAGCAGGTAATTTTTCCCAATTTAAATTTTAATGAACAGATGGAAGAGTTATCCATTACTCCCGAAAAAGAACTTATTGAAAATGCAAAGTTGAAATATGTGTTGTCGAATTCTTTTGGATTTGGTGGTAATGTATCCTCATTGCTTTTAGCTTCGTTGTAATCATGAGCAATACGAATTACTATATTAATGGCTTAGGCATTGTATCACCCCAAAAAACCTATAACAACAATGAATTTCTACCTGAAATTGTTGCCTATCATGACAATGTACTCACCTCGATCGTGCCCGATTTTAAAGAATATATCAATCCTGTTCAACTGCGACGATTGAGTAGAATGCTTCGTATCGGATTAACCGCCGCTATTATTTGCACCAGGGATTCAGGAATTACAAAGCCCGACGGAATTATTACTGCAACAGGTTATGGCTTTTTAAATGATACTGCAAAGTTTGTTTCAGAAATGCTGGCCCAACAGGAAAGACATCTTACTCCTACATTTTTTATGCAAGGCACGTATAATGCATTGTCGGGGCTGGTTGCATTAACCTTAAAGTGCAATGGATATAACAACACTTATGTGAATAAAGGATTTTCTTTTGAAACTGCTTTGCACGACGGAATGATGCAACTCTATGAAAGTAATTTTAAAACTTTCCTGATCGGATCCTATGATGAAGCAGATGAAATTCAATACAAAGTCAACTCAAGGGTGAATCATTATAAATTAGAACATATCAATAGCCTGGAACTTTACGATCATGCCACAAAGGGGTCTTTGCAAGGAGAAGGTTCCGCTTTTTTTACACTGTCAAAAGAGCAAGGTGAAAAATGCTGGTGCATTCTAAAAGGAGTGACGATGATATTCAAACCCGATTCCTCGGAATTTTTGGGAGAAGCGTTTAAAAAATTTCTTAAAAAGCACAACATTTCTATAAATGAAATAGATTTATTGATTAATGGCTTAAGTGGTGATATTGAAAACGACAAGATCTTATCAGAATTTACAGCAAAACTATTTCATCAAACGCCGGAAATCAGATTTAAACATTTATGCGGCGAATATTGCACTGCTTCATCGTTCGGCCTTTGGCTGGGGGCATCTATTTTAAAAAAACAGCAAATCCCATCGATAGTAAAATTCAACCCGGCCTCCTTACCTTCTTCCATAAGAATGGTTCTGATTGCCAATCAATACATGGGAAGAAATTATTCATTTATCCTATTGGAAAAAGTATAGGGTGAATATTTACATGGCATTTAAAACCAAAACACTTTAAATAGTCGACCCTTAAAAAGTCATTTTAGGTAAAAAGATAAAATTTTTTCGGAAAATGAGGTTTCGAGTGATAAAAATCGTTCGGATAAAAAAGTCAAAAAACATCTTTTTGTAGATGT
>Ga0136634_10000045_pt1 | contig 53882 bp, 67 predicted proteins | sample AntDrymUQ8332106_2_FD_104654 | JGI IMG/M metagenome (GOLD analysis project Ga0136634, IMG submission 104654) | Polar desert sand microbial communities from Dry Valleys, Antarctica - metaG UQ833 (21.06) | ecosystem: Environmental > Terrestrial > Soil > Desert | place: Antarctica: Dry Valley... | reverse complement strand
TTTTCTGCTTTAGGATCACTAATAATTTTCTTTTCTGCCATTGAAGTCAATATTTGGGCTGCAATATAATGCCAATTCTCCATTTCGTAGACCTCCATCACCTCATGCCTGTTTTGATTAGCCTCTTCTATCACCTGAACGATGATCAATACAAATCATCCAGCTTCATTTTAAGATATTTTACAACGCTCCTGTGAGTGCTAAATACCGTAATGCTGATACCTAATAATATGAGGAAACTGAAAAGGATCAATAATTTGCTGTTATCCCGCAGATCTTTAAGGTAAGGTAAAAAGTTTTCGAATAGCATGATTAATGCATAGATCAGCGCAATGGATATAAGCGCGGCAAAAGATCCGTTTACAACAGCCCGGATATTCATGGGGCGTGAAATAAAACTTCTGGTGGCACCTACCATCTGCATCGTTTTAATCAGGAACCTATTACTGTACATGGCCAACCGGATCGTATTATCGATCAGAATAATGGATAAAATAGAAAATACCCCAGCCAGTACTATCAATGCAATGAGAATATATTGCATGGTAGGTCCCATTTTTTCTACCAGGGATGCAGGATAATTTACTCCTTGAACCACCATGGCATTTTGTTCGAGTGCGGCTTTAATGGCGGTCAGGCTATCTTTTTGTACATAATTACTTCTGGTGTTAAAATCAATGGAGGCAGGTAGGGGATTTTCGTCGAGTAGTTCGGCAAAGTCTGCTTCACCCTTGTCGAGCCATCTTTTTTTGGCAGTTTCCTTATCAATATATTCAACCGATTTTGTATACGGTTGCGCGGCTATATAATTTCTTAAGGAATCGATATCCTGTTGGGCAACATTATTGCGGATGTATACCTGAACCTGTACCTCTTCTTTCAACTGATCAATATACCTGCTGGCATTCAATAACAGCCACCCGAAAATACCAACAAAGAACAGCACGATGGAAACCCCCAGGATTGCCATAAAATAAGATGGTTTTGAACGCCTGGCAGATGATTTTCCAAATTGAGCCATGAACTTCTTTTAATCGGTTAGTAACAAAATTGAAGTGGGGCAAAATTAAAGGTTTTTACCACCACAATCCTTATTTTTGACGCCCTACTAACGATTGCATTATTGCGGAAATTTTTAAGGGCCACATTTTTAACGTTTCAGCAACGCTATTCCCTTGAATAATTGAGAAGTGAAAACGGAACCGGCAACATCAAAAGGATATCGACCGTAGATCGTACATCATACATCGTACTTCAAAACATTACTAATTTTATGGACTATAATTTCAGGGAAATCGAAAAGAAATGGCAACAATGGTGGAATGAAAAAAAAGTGTACACTGTCAGTAATGATTCTGACAAACCCAAATATTATGTGCTCGATATGTTTCCTTATCCGAGTGGATCGGGCCTTCACGTAGGACATCCACTGGGCTATATTTCCAGCGATATCTATACCAGGTATAAACGATTGAAAGGGTTTAATGTGTTACACCCAATGGGATTTGATGCATTTGGTTTACCTGCTGAACAATATGCTATTGATCATGGCATTCATCCTGCAGTTTCAACTGAAGCCAATATCAGTACTTTCCGCAGGCAAATGGATAATATTGGTTTGTCTTTCGACTGGAGCCGGGAAGTACAAACCTGTGACCCTAAGTATTATAAATGGACTCAGTGGATATTTCTTCAACTCTTTGATAGCTGGTTTAATCGCATTACCCAACAGGCTTTTCGCATTAGTGCACTCATACAGATTTTTCAACAGGAAGGGAATAAAACGCATTCATTTCCCAATACAAAATTTCAATTGCCTTCGGGTCAAACCAATTTTGGTGAAAAGGATTGGAATTTGTTCGATGACAGAACAAAACAGGAAATATTAATGCAGTATCGCCTGGCATATATTGCTAATACCGACGTAAACTGGTGTGAGGCATTAGGAACCGTTTTAGCAAATGATGAAGTAATCAATGGAGTTAGTTATCGGGGAGGCTTTCCTGTTATTAAAAAGAAAATGCGGCAGTGGAGCCTACGCATAACGGAATATGCGGAAAGATTATTGAAAGGACTGGAAGAAATTGATTTCAGCGAATCGATGAAAGAAATTCAGCGGAATTGGATAGGCAAAAGTATTGGTGCGGAGATGCAATTTAGAGTGAAATCTCAGGCATTGCCCCTCTCCAATCAGAAGGAGAGTTTGAGCGTTTCGGAGAAGGGGTTAGGCGGTGAGGTGTTACAAGTTTTCACCACCCGACCTGATACTATTTTTGGAGTTGACTTTATGGTAGTTGCTCCCGAACATGAAATAGTAAAAAATATTACAACAACCGATCAGCAACCACACATTGATGACTATCTCCGGTATGTGCAAAGTCGTTCAGAAGTGGAACGCATGGCAGAAGTGAAAAAAATTACCGGTTGTTTTACAGGATCGTACGCAGTGAATCCATTTAATGGGCGGGAAATACCAATTTGGATCAGCGAGTATGTATTAGCGGGGTATGGAACAGGAGCCATTATGGGAGTGCCCTGTGGAGACGAACGCGATCATAAATTCGCAAACCATTTCGGGATTCCCATTACGAATATCATCGGCGAACATTACAATGGAGAGGAAGCAAATCCTACAAAAGATGCGATTTTACAAAACAGTGAATTTCTCGATGGTATGCTCATGCGTGACGCTATTGAGGTGGTCATGGAAAAAATTGAAGAAGCTCGCATCGGGAAGCGCCAGATCAATTATAAAATGCGTGATGCAGGCTGGAGCAGGCAACGTTATTGGGGTGAACCCTTCCCTATCATTTACAAGGAAGATATTCCTTATGCAATGAATGAAAACGAACTGCCTCTGGAATTGCCTGCGATGGAAGCCTTTAAATCATCCGGATCCGGGGAAGGGCCACTTGCTAACGCAAAGGATTGGGTGTTTATCGGAGACGGGGTGAAAAGAGACACCAATACAATGCCTACTCATGCCGGTGCTGCCTGGTATTTTTTGCGATTTATGGATCCTTACAATGAGATGGCCTTTGCCGATAAAAAAGCACTGAAGTACTGGGGGCAGGTAGATGTGTATATCGGAGGAGCGGAGCATGCTGTAGCCCACTTATTATATGCGCGTTTATGGGTAAAGGTTTTATATGATCTGGGTTATCTGAATTTTGATGAACCGTTTAAGAAACTGATCAACCAGGGCAAAATAACCGGCGATTCAAGATACGTTTACCGGGTACGTAACACCAACCAATTTGTTTCTTCAGGATTAAAAGACCGCTATGAAGTAGACGCGTTACATGTTGACATAAATCTAGTTGATGGATTAAAATTAGATATCAATGCATTTAAAAAATGGAGACCTGAATTTGCAAACGCTGAGTTCATTTTAGAGGATGATGCTGTTTCACCCAACGGGAATTCCGGAACCTATATCTGTGGGGCTGCTATTGAGAAAATGAGCAAAACTTATTACAATGTAGTCAACCCTGATGAGGTAGTTGAAAAGTACGGCGCCGATACTTTCCGGATGTATGAAATGTTCCTGGGTCCCCTGGAAGCCTCAAAGCCCTGGGATATAAAAGGAATTGAAGGTGTTCATCGGTTTCTACGAAAATTCTGGCGATTATTTGTACATGAAGAAAAAGGCTTAATCGTAAAAAATTATAAAGCCACTGATGCTGAATGGAAATCATTATACAAAACAATTAAGAAGGTGGAAGAGGATACTGACCGCTTTTCATTTAATACTGCGGTCAGCACTTTTATGATCGGCATTAATGAATTGAATGACCTGAAATGTCATAAAAAAGAAGTCCTGGAAAAACTACTCATAGCCCTTACACCTTATGCACCCCATATCAGTGAAGAATTATGGCACCTAATAGGCAATGTGGGAACAGTGCTTGATGCATCATACCCTAAAATTGAAGAAAAATATCTTATTGAATCTTCCAAAAATTATCCGGTAGCTGTAAATGGTAAAACCCGTACTGAGTTGAATATAGCATTGGAAGCAAGCCAGCAACAGGTAGAAGAAATGGTTTTGAACAATGAGATTGTGAAACGCTGGCTGGAAGGGAAACCACCAAAAAAAATCATCTATGTAAAGGGTAAAATGGTTAATATAGTTGTATAGTAGTATCGTGTTTTAGCTCCGTGGATACGGATAAATGAGTTAAACATAAATTCATGTTACTCCTGACCTTTGAATGGCAATGAAAAATAAAAAGTGGATCCTTCATTTTCAATACTATCAACCCAAACCTCACCACCATGAGCCGTGATGATTTCACGGGAGAGATACAATCCTAAACCCAGGCCTTCTGTTATCCGGGTGTTTTCTATTCTGAAATACCTGTTAAAAATATGGGGTAATTTGTTCGCGGGGATCCCGTTGCCGTAATCAGTAACTCCCATTATTATGCGGTTATTATCTATTGAAAGTTGTATGATAACTTTATCTGCACCGGGAGAGTACTTAATTGCATTTGTAAGGTAATTGTTCATAACCTGTAATAAACGATGTTTATCAGCATTTACCCGGATGGATGCATTTCCAGTCTTGACGATTTTGTGACCTGGATATAAATGCTTTACTGTATCAATGGCATCATTAACCAGATCTTCAAATTGAACAGGTTGTTTATCTATTTTTAGCTGGCCTGAACCTGCTTTGGTGGCATCGTGTAATTCTGAAATCACATTGGTTAATCTTCGGATATTGTTCTTTGTTGTAGAAAGATATTCTTCGATCTCCTGTATTCTATTTTCTTTAATGGAGTCCTCCAGGAGCTCAGCACAAAGAGCCATATTAGCCAGAGGGTTTCTTAATTCATGCGTAACAAAACTGATAAGGTCTTCCTTTTGCTGCTCCAGCTCTTTTTCAAAAGTCACATCACTAATTACTAAAAGTATTCTGATCTTCTTATCAGCGGTATAATCCATTGCTGTAGCGGTTACATTCATGATATGCACTGTTCCATTGGGTTTTTTCCATTCAAATTGTTTTTTTTCAAAAATATCTTTTTCCTCGACCATTGTTTCCAGTTTACCCTGCATTCCCGAATCATTCCAAAAGGCGTAATTCAGATCGTATAGGAGTATTCCTTCAATCGTTTCTTCCGGAATTGAAAATGTTTCATAAAAGGCTTTATTACCTTTTACTATCCTGAGATCCGAATCAACCACTACTAACGCATCCTTAATAGTTTTTAAAATACTTTCTACAAATTCGTTGGTCTCAACCAAAAATCTTTCCATCACTTTTTGTGTATGGATATTGTGTATGATTTTATTAATATAGACTTTGCTATCGTTTTTTATTAAAATCGATTCTCCCCTAACCCAAATCATTGATCCGTCTTTATGAACAATATAGTTCGTGTCTTCTGCTGAGCCGTGTTCTTTTACTGTGGCAATCTCCCTTTCAGGTTTTTTTTGTCTCTGATCTTCAGTAGTAAATAAAAGCCTGGTATGTTTTCCTAAAAGATCTTGTTCGGTATACCCAAATTGATCCCCGAACGCCTTATTAAAATGAAGAATATATCCATCAGCATCCATAATAATTAATGCATTCATAGCGGAATTAACAAATATGCATTCGTAAAAATTTGAGGTTTCGATCCCTTTGCTCAGGTTGGTGATGATTAAGTTCTGGTTTGTACTCATTACGAATGATTTATTTTTCTTGACAGAAATCGTTGGCTTTAGTGGTTATTCGAGCAAAGGCCAATGCTTCATAGGTTTGAAATGAAGGCACTCTTTGTTGGATGATCATATGGAAAAATCTATTCCCTTCAAATGATTTCTGTAATGCTATCCGATTTAAGTCCATTGATGAATATTTTCAACAATCATTGCGAGAAACCTGGGGAAATCTCCTGGATTATACCTTCTCTGTAAGGTTAGTATCCCTGGCATGTTTTATTTCTATATGATAAAAAGAACGTTGTGAAAAGGATACATCAAATCAGCCGTACCTCATTTTCGGACCTACTTTTTCTACTGATGTCTAATACCGGAATGACCCGTGAATTGGCTGCCTGTACTATTGAAGAAATACTTAACTATATTAGATACCGTAGTTCTGATCCGCTAACTAAAGTAAGCAGGCAAATATTTGGAATGGACCGTGAAAATGAAAAATGATCTCTGAAATAATTTACTTCACCGAGGTTTACAACTTTTACTTTCGAAAACAATAATTGGAATCCTAATGATACTTACATAAGGTAGTTGCTAATATGTATATTATTTTGCCTGTGAAATATACCGAGTTCATGAATTAACGGGGGCCTTTCTCATTGGAACGTAAGTGGGAATGAATCGTTTTTGATGAATCGAGTAGATTGTTAATTTCATTGATGGTTTTCCGGATTCTATGTAACTCTCCCCAGGAAGCTCCATTATCAATGCCCGAAACAAATCGTTGCCTTTCTTCGGATAACATCATCTGTAAGAGTTCAGGACTGAAATTATAATCGCGTTCCATACTGCGTCAAAATCTTGAATATTTATATAGATATAGCAAAATTTATTCCCTGGTTAGTAACAAACAGTCCAATTTGCTATTACCTGGAGTTCAAGGGTGTATGTAGTTATTGTTCCCCATTTGGAGTATTTAAATCGTGTGTGAATATGATGATTTAATTAGGGCGAACAGGTAGAAGATAATGTGCCCGAAATGGTGTGGTGATGAGGACGCTGAAATTATCGAGAAGATGTATTATCATGTATCATTGAGGTAGGTCTAAAACCAAAAGTTTGATTCCACTGATCATCTTTCTCATTTAAGAACTGTTTATCTAAATGACCGTAAATCCGAAAAAATAAATCCGCAATTGTTTTTTGATCCAAATATTGTTTGGCTTCCTGTAAAGTAACTTCCATTTCCTCTTCTACCAAATTTTCATATGATGACAAGAACTCTTCTTTCTCCTCCTCTGGCAAACATTTAAATGTCGGACTCGTCAGGTAATTTTCAAACATTTGAAAGTCGTTCAGCATAGCTTAGGAGCTTCAACTTTAATACCAAAATAACATACCAAAGGCTCAACATTTCATTAATTTTCCTTACTAAGTAGTTACTTGTAGTCTCTTAACATTTTTAGACTAATAATGAGTGTTCTAAGCCCAAATATTCAAAAAGCGAAATCGATTAAAATATGAAATATTGGAATCCCCCTTAGTAAAACTGCAATTGTAGCCAAAGGAATTATTGCTAAACAGGCGATTATCTCCGCTGAATAACCCATTTATTCCGGAGGAGATCAATATAAAGACCCATAAAGAGGATTGCAATGATCAAATGAGCAAAGGAAAGCCAATCAAATCCATAAAATAAAAAGGGTACGTTTTAGAGGTTTCTTCAACTCCCATTATACTTTTTCAAGCCAACCATTTATAAAGGGCAAAGCCGAAAATACCTGAAATCAATGAATCCAAGTTAATTCGGTATAGACAGGAAATGCAGTAATGCCCACTGAGGATTAAAACGAGAATAAATAACTGATCAAAAACCTGATGCGGGTCAGCAAGCGACTGTTCATGATACAATATAACCATTGCCAAAGGGATATAGAACCCGGGTTGGTATACAAATAGAATCATGCGTGATTCAGAAGACCAGATTCAAACAGGATATGCCTGGCCTGGTGAGACATAATTCTTCCAACTTACTATACGGCGTCAAGGCTGGTTATTGTTACGCGATTTCTGGTTATGGGAATCTCTTGGATTTTCATCACCACGGTAGTTCGTATCATTTGAACCAGTATGTTGGGCAGATGTCTCCCAAAGAAGTTCATTTAGTTGCTTAATGTTATTACGAATCTGGTTCAATTCCGGGGACAGCGCCCCTTCTTCCCAGGCCGATAGAAATCTTTCCCTTTCCTGGCTAATCTCCCTTACAAGAGATTCTGCTTGTTGGCGGTTAATGTCTCTTTCCATACAAAACTATTATACAATAACTTTACAAAACCTGTTCCAGAATGTACATATATCATACACCCAGCATACTTATCATATTTATTAACTTATAGAATTTATACCAGCCTGGGAAGTGACTGTATTATAAATCCAAAGTTGAATTAACGGGGTTTGATAAGTCTTATCAAGGCACTGGTATTCTCTGTACTCTGCAGGCGGGCTTCATACCTTTTATCACCTACCAAGGCTACCATTAAAGAGGTATTGGGAGGAATGGATCCGAGATTCTCTGCCACCATCACCAGCTCATTGTCGTTTTCCAATGAAGAGACAGCAAATTTAAGCGTGTATGCCTGATCAGTAAGCCGAATATTTTTTAATACTAATATATTGTTCATAAATAATGCAATGGAATCGCCATCTATTTCTGCATTATCATAAAATCGTAATTCGAGGGAATCACCTGTTAAGGGAATAACAGTGGCCAGAGTTTTTTTTCTAGTCAGCATTTTTTCTTCAACGGTAGCAATTACGGCGGGAGATAATTTTTTTTCCTGCGTAACAACGGAGTTTCCGATAGCAGGTCTAATTACTGGCGTAACTGGTAATATTTCTTTTTCTAACGCAGCTTCTGGAATATGTAAATATGAAATATTTGATATGCTGTCCATAATAAAGGGGTCATTAGCACCCACAGTATAATTTTCGATTATAAAATCCCATTCATCATTGAATACATGAATCACTGTTTTTTCAAGTTGAACAGTTCCTTTTTCGATATTACTGTTATCACGCAAACTTGCACTGCCATCAAGCATCATCTTGTCTTCACCAGGACAATTAAAATCGGCTGTGGTTAACAATGCATCCGTTGAAAGTGATTTGGCTAAAATACCAGAGGCCATATCTGTAACTAACATGTCATCCCACCAGATAACCTGGTTGGTTAGTGGATCAAAATAGCCTTTAACAGTATAGCGACGAAAATTCTTTTTTGATTCGTAATAATAGGAGGTTCCTGTTAAGCTATCTCCTGACCTGATTAGTTTTAATTCAACCCTGGTATTTTTTATTTTGCCTTTCCATGCACCGGTTATTGTTTGTGCTCTAACCAAACAACTGGAAAAAATAAGTATTACAATCTGAAAAAGGCGAAGGCCGATTATTTTTTTCACAGGAACAATTTTGGTGTGACCGTATTTGAAACGACCCGGTTAGGAAAATATTTCACAATATTTGCCTATTTAACACCAGGAATTGCATCTGGGTTAGGTAAAAGGTGATGAATTTTTTTGACAATGAAGTAGAGGCCAGTATTCTGTATGAGGCGAGGAGATATCTCTTTCAGTTGTATTGTCTTTTAAGAAATCAAGGCTCTCTTTCTGAATTCAAGACCGGGATGAACTTTCTGTGAATGTAATGTATTCCAAAACTCTAAAAATAGGAAAACCAGTATTCGATAACCCTACTAATATTTTGTGTTGAAAAGGTGCGCAATTTTTAATAACTCAAATACGCAAAATATTAAGCCGGGAGTTGCCAGCATAATTGGAATGATTTCGAAAGGTATCGATTTAGGGATATAAAATCTGTCGGGGGAAGAAGGCATGTAATACAGCGTAAGCACTTTTCCTATTTGAGGTTTAATTCCTTTTGCATATTTGGATTGAGTAGTGATCGTTTGCCCCGTATTGGTGGTATACCGGAATACTGCATGAAAGAATGTAATTCCATCCTGACCCCTTGTTTTTTTAGTTTCAACGATAGTCGCTAAAACTTTTTGGCCATTTTTTTTAATTTCCCTGATCTCTATTAGTTGTAATATACTTTTGTAGATGAAGTGATAAAATACCATCAATATTAAAATTCCTAGTAAGGAAAGGTTAAAAACTTCAGTTGATGTCATAATTAAAAGTAGGGGGTGATTATTAAAAATAGCACTTTCTTTATTAATAATAAAACCTTCTACATAGATGGGAATACCTAAAGCTGCCGGGGAAATCCTGGCAGCCAGGCAATCTTTGCTGGTAAATATTCTATAAATTCACTTCAATCTCTTCTCCTATTAATGCAAAGAAGAAGTTTTGAAGTTGGTGGAGGTATTTTATCGGCATACGTGAGGGTGTGGGATGTCTTAAACGTAAGCCTTCCTCTGTTAAGTCGAAATCAGCGTGCCCGGAGCTATGACTTATAATCCACTCATCTCTGATGAAGTTCCGGAAACCGCATTTCTGTAATATCTGGGGAGTTAAAATAATTGGATCCAGGTCCTGGTATTCTACTTCTTTAATTTCTTCTACTACTTCAGAAGTGTAGATTACTATAGAAGACCAACCATTGTTAGATCTTTCTTTATTAATCTTTAATTGTGTATCATAGATAATCGTGCTGTGGAGGATCTGCTGGATCGTGATTATTTCAGCATTCTTGGGATTGTAAACTTTGTTACCGAAGCGAAGTTCTTTTGCTTGTATCATAGAGTCTATTTTTAGATAATGAAATACTCGAATTAAATTCAAGGTATTTCATGGGAATAGACTCAGACTGGTATTTCATTGGAATAGACTCGGAGAATTGATTTCAAAGACCAAGATAATAGAGAGCTATCAAATATGCAAGCTCAGGAAAGGTTTTTTTATACACTTAATCTTCAAATTATTTTAATTAATTGTTGATTTTGCAGGATCGCAACTATATATCAATCCACTAGCTCTATTTTAGAAGTAGATTATTATTTTGAAGCCCGCTGATAAATAAATCGGCCCTATAAGAAACTGCATTCCGATCCTTTGAATGAGTAGTAATTTTACGATAGTTGCATACATTTTTGATGCAGGCAGCACTTTATTTATCAAACTTTGTTTGAATAATATCGAACAATAATTGCCACTACTATTTTAAAATTACAGTTACAAGTAATTGTATTTTGTTTTTTTATTATAAAATGAATGATGAAGAATGTTTCCTCCTAAAATTATTATAAAGAGAAACATTAACATAATGGCCTCATTATTTTGTAAGGGTTCCCACATCAATGTAGACTCCCTGTAAAGAATCATTTATCTTTATAATTCTACTTAAATTTATATATATGAAAATCAAATATTTTGTAATGCTGTTGTTAAGCTCTGCTGTGATTTTTTTATTATCCTCTTATAAATCCGTAATTATCGATACAAAAGATATAGTCGGGGCCTGGGGATACGGATCCCCTGAAAATCGTACCGTAATGATTAATACTAACACTGTATTTTCCGTAGCCACCTATGATATTACAGGTAAGAAATTTATTCATTCATATGGCGGTACCTGGCGTGTTGAAGGCAGCAGGCTGATTAAAAAGATTGAATGGAATTCCAGAGATAGCAACGAGGTAGGAAAAGAATTAAGCGAAGATGTTCAAATAGCGGGTGGAAAACTTTCAATCAAACAGAAAAATGAAACATGGACACGCCTGGACGATGGTAAACCTGGGGATCTCATGGGCGCTTGGGTTATCACAGGCAGCTATAGAAATGATAGCGTATCAAAAAGATCAAGCCCCTTTTTTCCACGCAGAACAATGAAAGTGCTTTCAGGTAAATATTTTCATTGGATTGCGTACAATGTAGTCACCAAGTCCTTTATGAATGCAGGTGGGGGAACTTATACAACTGTTAATGGTAAGTATACCGAGAATATTGAGTTCTTTACAAAAACTTCTGAAAGCGTAGGTAAAACCCTGGCATTCGATTATTCATTTGTGAACGGAGATTGGCGACATAAAGGAGAAAAGTCCACAGGAGGTCCGATGGATGAGTGCTGGTCGAAACGGGAAACATTGGAAAAGTGATTCATGGTTTCCCCTCGCTTACCAATTGCCTTGGTATTAAATTTCCTCATATATTTTTTGCTTTTGAAATAGCGAAAGATTGATATTTAAATGCATTAAGGCATACCGGATCCTTAGCTATTGAAGGTGATAGCCAACTATCTTATTGCTGATTATTTTTTCTCTGCAAGTTTAGGATTGACACCAATAGTTTTTAGTATTCCATTCAAAGCTGTTTTCCAAACAAGATTAAAAAAGCCTGTCTGTGGATCTCTCTGAAATTCTGCTGGTGGATTCCGTGGAGGGTTATTTTTATTTGGGTTATCGTCTTTAATAACAAATGTATTGGCAAGAAATCCAATAATTCCCTTTTTGTCTAATCCTTGCTCATCTTTTTCCTTTTCGTATATCGATATTTTTAAATCGTTATACAAGAGCAATACTTTTCCCGACGCGCTGTGTTCATTACCCTGCATATTTAATTTAAAATTTTTAACAATACCATTTTCGATTTTTAGTAAGCCAAGAGGTTGCGCAATATCATTCACTTTGTTACCCTCAAATCCTGCAATAGAAATGTTCGAAGAAAATTTTCCGGTCTTGTAACTCAAAAGATCAAACGCGAACCTGGCTTTCACAGGGATTTGTAGTAACAAGGCTGTGCCCGTCACAATAGTTTGCTTCTTCTTTTTAACCTCTACGGGTATATTGGTAATATGTGAAATATCCAGATTCACTTGATTAAGCTTTATGGACCCTGTTTGAGTTGATCGGGGATTATATTCTTCGTAGGTTAGATCCAGGTTGCGGGTATGCATAGAAGCGATATATACCTGGATTGGAATTTTCATGATAAGCTGATGAGGAAAATTACCCATTTTTGATTTTGGACGCGGCAAAGAACGGTCTAGATGAATTTTTACCTTGGCATTAGATATTTTCAAATCGCCGGCAATAAATCTATTTTCATGCATGAATGACCACCAATCAATATTGTGGATGGTGATCTGGGGTATTGACAGGTTGTATTGTTCTTTTTGATGTACCAGACGTTGTTGAAACTGTTGCCTGTTTAAACGAGATGTAAAAGAAAGATTTTGAATCTTCATGGTTTGTTGTGGGGCCTGAATTGCCAATTCACCGATCTTAAACAGGTATAGATCATCAGTTGTTTTCATTGCGTAGTTCTTCATGGTTAATAACGCCTGCCGGGCAAAAAGAAAACGGTCGGTAACATTTTTAGTGGTAGAATCAATTAAAATATCAGTAAACCTTAATCCGACATCATTCAGCTTTGTTGTTTTATTTTTCTTTGCCACATTGTGGCTGATGAATATCCCATTTTGAACAATCAACTTTCCGACGGCAATGCTCTTCATGTCTTTCATGATGCGGTCAAAGAGGGTAATCGAATCCACAGTTTTATTGGTATTGTAAATTCTTTTAGTATGAAAGACTTCAATGGTCGGCTCTGTAATGAGTATCTCTTTCAGGTCAATTGTTTTTAACGTGAGTATATCATCCAGGTTAATCCCATCAATCTTCAGCGTATCAAAAACTACTTTAAACACATCATCAGGAGCCTGCTTTGAGCTGTCGAGTGCAGCTAAAACTTTGTTGTCATGTATAAGCTGCACATCCCGTAACAAAACCCGGGATTGTATAAGGTCCACCTCCATACTGTCTATGGATATATTGTATAACCCCTTTGAACCCTGATTCACCAGTTGTTGAATCTTAGCAATAAATAGTGGCCTTAGGTCCAGGGTCGAATCAGGATTTTTCCCCCCAACCAGAGTTGAGTCATTTTTATTCCTGGAATTGCGTATGTCTGCCTGCAAATAAAATCGCACAAATAAATAACCGGCTATCGTTAAACCGCCTATTATCAACAATATTATGTACAGCTTTTTCATTCCTATGAAACTAATCAAATTATACACCAGTTCGCTCTCAATCTATACGTCGATGGCACAGTCTTCGTAGTAAGATTAAAAAAAATAATTATGGAAGATCAGCAAGACCCTTCAATCAAACGTTTTTCACAACCGGTAAACAAAGCGCAGCAAGATAACCTCAACCAGGGTAAAGAAGATGATAGTCTTTCCGAAAAAGGGGAGCTGCTTACTTCAGGAAATTATACACCTGAGATTGCGACTAATGATGGATCCATTATAGAAACGCTTGACACCGTTTTTCATGGCGCTCCCGGATGGTCGGAAGGTGAAAATATTTCAGGAAGTAATCGCGCTGATTATTATGAAGCGAGGTCAAATGGAAAAAGTGACTCTGAGGAAGAGGTTGATGACCTAAGGGAACGAAATGCAGAAACTTCGGAAAAGGACGGAAACAGTTAATTTCCCCCGAGCAAGATGATCTGAAAGCAGAAACATTTTTGTTTTAACGGTCGGACTTATCCTGCGCAAATCAAATAGGTTATTTGCCAGGTTGGTAATCTGTTACCACCTCATAATGCGAAACATTTTTGTCGAAATCAATCATCATTTGCTGAACCATAGCAGGCACTACAGCTGTATCTGGTGTTTCTCCTGCAAATTGTTTAATTGCGTCCATAGTTTCCCATTCGGTGATGATAAGAAATTCAATCCCCTTGTCGGTTATCTTTTTCAGAATGGATGCTCTTTTGAACCCCTTCATCACAGAAAGTTTTGGAAAGGTTTCAACCATTAAGTGATCTATGTAGTGATCAGCTTCTTCCATTTTTGCAATCCCTTTCCAATGTCACTCTATCATATTATTACGTGTACCGCAAAAGTATGGCTTGGTATCATTAGTAACATTCGCGATAATTCGCGTTTTAGTTCTTTAAGATTTTAAATTCAACCCTTCTGTTCAACTGCCTGTTCTCATCCGTATCATTTGGAACCTCAGGCTTGGTTTCACCATAACCCTGTGACACGATCCGGTTCACCGCTATTCCTTTTGAAATGATATATTCTTTCACTGATTTTGCCCTGTTATCACTTAAAGTAAAGTTATAATCGTCTGATCCTTTACTATCTGTATGCGCGCTCATTTCGATTTCAATTGCTGGATTTTCCTGCAACAGAGTAACGACCCTATCTAGTTCTACGAATGATTCTGGCCTAAGATCCCATTTATCAAAATCAAAGAATACATTATTCAATCTTACCACCTGGCCAATTTCAATGGGCACCAGGTATAGATCTTTATGTATTTCGCGGTACCCGGCTTTTATTAATGAATCAAGGTTTAAATTTTCAGACACTGCAAAAAATTTGTCTGCATTGGCCCGGATCAGGTAATTTTTATCGTAAGGCAGTACAATTTTAAAAGCTCCATCCGAAGCATTGGAAACCGCATTGCCTGCTTCAACCCCATCTGGCAAGGTTTCATAAATAAGCGAAGCACTAAGTGGTTGCTTGGTTTTTTGATTATAAACATTCCCGCTAACCAGAACTACAGGGTTTGGTTTTTCTCTTTCTAATAATTTCACCCGAACAATATCACTTTCGCCATATGTATTAAAACTGCTCGTCAGGTAAGCATATTCTCCTCCGGCATCTAGTGTAAAAAATGCATCCCAATTCTCCGTATTGATCGGGCTACCTAAATTTATCGGATCACTCCATTTTTGCCAGGTTTTATCAAGGCGTTTAGTCATCCATATATCATTGTCACCTAACCCTCCCGGACGGTTGCTGCTGAAATATAAAGTTTCACCGTCCGACGCTAAGTAAGGAGTCATTTCATCCTGGCCTGGACCATTAATTTTTTTACCTAAACTTTTAGGTTCCGTCCATGAACCATCACCAGTTAGAAAACAAACATACAGATCATTGTATGAGCTTCCTTTATCAGGGGTCATATAGAGAATTAATGTTTGTCCATCATGGGCCATGGTAGCGCCGGAAACCATTCCTCTGTCGTATGAGTGATAATTTTTTATTCTAAGCGCCTCAGGCTCACTCCAGTTTCCCTTTTTATTGAGTGTGCACAAACTTACTCCCTTACCTAAGTAACCACCTTGAGTGTAGGCACCTCTAATCAGGATTCTGTTATTATCAGGGGAGATCCAAAATACGGCATTATAGTGCATGGTATTTAAGGGATACCCGAGATGTGCAGCTTCACTCCATTTGCCGGTAGTATCTCTTTCTGAAAACCAAATATCCTGTGAGTTGGGTAGAGCATCATATTTCGTATTGGCTGGATGGTTCTCACATATAAAGAATAGCAGGTCTCCATCCGCGGAAATAGTTGGTCTTAACTCCGCCAGATCAGAATTTACTTTTATTCCTAAATTTTCAATTTTAAGAACCGTTGTAGCAGTAATGATATTATCTTTTTGGGCTTTTAATTTGCCAGTATCAGCAGATGATTGAGCTCCTGCATATTGCAGGCAGGCAAATAGAATAAATAATGAAATTGCTTTTTTCAAGGGTTGGGATTTGGTATAAGAACGAAAAATTCGAGTAAATAATACGTTAAGGGGCTGGTTTTTATGTTTGCCAGTTATAGTTCCTTTAATTTCCTGTCTTAAAAGGGACTTTTTGGTTTGTGAAGCTTAAAGTTTCAGCATTTTACTTTAAATTCCTTCTAAAATATGCAAATGAGCAACCCATTGTCCCGCCGGCAGATCATTAAATCAGGCTTCCTTGCTGCCATAAGTATACCCGCACTAAGCAATATGGCCGTTACAGAAGTTTTGGAAAACAATGCCCATTTTGCTGATGATAAGGATCCCTGGAAGGGCTTCAAGGCAGGTATTGCTTCCTATACTTTTAGAAAAATGAGCCTTGAAAATACCATTCTTGCTTTACAGAAGCTTGACCTGAAATATATTTCAATCAAAGATTTTCATTTATCCCTTAAAAGTAGCACTGCTGAAAGACAAGCGGCTGTTCAAAAACTAAAAGATGGGGGAATTACCCCGTTAAGTTGCGGAAATATTACAATGGATAATACTGAAGCAAGCATTAGACAGGCGTTTGAATATGCAAAGGATTGTGGCATCCCTACTATTGTTTGCAGTCCTCATCCGGATTCGATGCCTTTACTTGATAAGATGGTCAGGGAATATGATATTAAACTAGCCATCCACAATCATGGACCGGAAGACAAACGGTTTCCATCACCATACGATGTATGGAAAGCAGTGGAAAACTTTGATAAAAGATTAGGTCTTTGTATAGATGTCGGCCATACGGCCAGGGCAAAAGTGAATCCAGCAGAATCAATAATAAAATGTAAGGACCGTTTATATGACCTGCATTTTAAAGATATTGACACGACTGAGCCAAAAGGGGGGACGATCCAGGGAGGACGGGGAGTGCTGGATCTGTCATCGATACTCCAGGCCTTAATAAAAATACGCTTCACCCATTTATTAAGTATAGAATATGAACGTTCACCAGATGATCCATTTGCAGAAGTAGCAGAAACTGTGGGTTATTCAAAGGGTATACTGGCAGGGCTAACCGCTAATCGACGGTAGTGATCTTTGGCGAAACATGCGTTCCATTGAAGTTGATGAAGAATTATAAAGGTTCCGAAAATGGCCAACATACCAAAAAGGCTCGCCACAATAATTATTATATCATGGAAACTTGTAAAAAGAAATAAACTAATTGTCATTGCTAACGCACCGGAAATTTGAATGGTTAGGCGAATGCTTTTTTTCGTAGCCGTTTTTTCCGGGAATATATACCAAAAATTTGCCAGCGATAAACAAAGGATAACCATTGCCGATATTGCAATGGGCCTGGCAGGATTGTGTTTTCCGTTGATGGAGGTTTCGTTTAAGAGGTTGCACCAATAATTATTTGACCAACTAAAGCCGTTTGAATATTTATCAACCTGGGAGCCCCCGGGATAGTAAAATGTTGCAATTATATATAAGCATATAAAAACGATTGTGCCGAAGAAAGGTGTTAGCATCCGAATGCCCTTTGGTATAATGTAGAACTTTGCCAAACTTTTGAACTGTCTTAATGAATTTAATTTAAAATAGTGGGGAACTTGAAGTTGTTTTCTTTGTGTATTCGTGGCAATCTTATTAGTGATGAAGAATGCTTAATACTTGCCTATTTTTTTGTCTTGTATCTTTTGGCCGTTTTATTGAACGCTAATGCAAGGTCAATCCAATAGTTAAAATCTTTTTTATTTTTCATCCCTTCGTTGTCGATTAGAACCCAACCCTTCATAGCCCGTCCTGTAAAGTCCATTTCCCGGCAACCTCTTTTTTCAAGAGCCACTTCATAAATGGCAGGGTCAATACGGCACATTAACTCATCTTTGATGATACCAACACACATTTTTGCGTTGTACATAAAAGCCAGCCCTCCCATCATTTCCTTTTCTTGGACATTCGGAAGGTCGCTCAACCTATCACGAATTCGATTTGCTAATTGTTCATTGTAGGGCATTCGAAAGGTTTATTAATTTAAGCTTCAAATTAACCCGGAAACCATAATAGGGTTTTAAATTCTCTAAAGGTATGGAGCTGCGGGTTCAGAGGAGTACTTATATAAAAAAGTATTCTCCTTACTTCAATTTGCCTTCAATCGGCATATAGGATTTGTAGTTTTCATCTGTAATTTAAATATATTGCATCGATTCCTCAGGGTCAATGATTGCCCTGAGTATACAAAAAAGTTTTTACTATGAATTCACGTCGCGACTTTTTACAAAAAATTACTGCTTCTTCCATAGCTTTTTCTTTTTTACCCAAGCCCGATTCTTTAAAAAGTAAAGACTTCAATGAAGAACCTTATCAGGGTCCCGTGTTACGTGTAGCAATTATGGGGCTGGGCAGTTACGGAACCCGTGTAGCAGAGGCAATGAAAACTTGTAAAAAGGCGAAGTTAGTAGGGGTTATTAGCGGTACATCATCTAAAATCAAAGACTGGCAGAGCAAGTATACTATTCCTGAGAAGAACTGCTATAATTATGAAAACTTCGACAGCATTAAAAACAACCCGGATATTGATGCGGTCTACATTATCACACCCAACGGGCTGCATCGGGATCAGGCGATACGTGTAGCCAAAGCCGGTAAACATGTTATTTGCGAAAAACCTATGGCGGTGAATGCAAAGGAAGGTCAGGAAATGATTGAAGCTTGTAAGAAAGCAAATGTCAAATTGCTGGTTGGATACAGAATGCACTTCGAGGCCAATACACTTGAAATTGTGAGAATGAGAAAAGCCGGGGAGTTGGGTAAGGTTTTATTTTTCCAGGGGCTAAGTGGATTTAGAATAGGGGATCCCAATCAATGGAGATTGAATAAACAATTAGCAGGAGGGGGAGCTATGATGGATATTGGAATTTACTCCATTAATGCTTCACGTTATATGATAGGGGAGGAACCAGTTTGGGTTACTGCACAGGAAACAAAAACAAACCCTGAGAAGTTTAAAGAAGGAGTAGATGAAACCATTCAATTTCAACTTGGCTTTCCGGGAGGCGCCGTAGCATCCTGTTTATCTACATATACTATGAATAATCTCGACCGTTTTTTTCTGAATGGTGCAGATGGATTTGCAGAATTACAGCCTTCTTCGGGTTATGGCCCCATCAAAGGCCGTACTCATAAAGGCGAATTAAGTTTGCCCCACACCACTCACCAAACAGTACAAATGGATGAATTTGCTGGAATTATTTTAGAAGGGAAACAACCTATTGTACCAGTAAATGGCGAAGAAGGGTTGAAAGATTTAAAGATCATTGACGCTATTTATCTGGCAGTAAAGGCCGGCAAGAAGATAGATTTGAAATTGTGATAAATCTTTCTGGAACCCTTCAGGCGTTTTATATTTCATGCAAATACCTGCTTTCGTTTTTTCTTTTATTTTAACTTTTATTCAGATATTACTGGCTAACATATTACAAACTAAATTGCAGTAATAGATTTGCAAGTCCATGTTCTAAATGAAGATGGATGCATCTATTGCCAATCCCCGCGATTAAAGTTCTAAGAGCTTATTATGGATTAATGAGTCTGTTCAATTGTTTTAAATCTCCAGCCTTCAAAATAGACATGGAATATAGTGTCGTCAAGATCCATTTCATATGAAATCTCCCATTCCGTTTGGTTTTCATCTATCGGGAAAATTATCGAATGAATACTTAAGTCATCTTCAACCGTCAGGGCTGTCAAATGATCCTCTTCTGCATTCTTATAACATTCGGTTAAGTTATCCTGAAGTATTGAAATATAAGATTCACGAAGCATAGAAGCATTTTCATGATAAAGGCCAAGAAATGCCACATTGAAATCACTAAGCGGAACATTCCCGTTTTTGTACTCGTAAGGCAGCATCATGGAAAATGTTTTTAAGATTTCAGCCTTTACTTTCTTAAAATTGCCCTGTTTCAATTCCTGTTTATTGTCTAATATATCCTTAATGAATCTATCCATATACTTCCTGTAATATCCTCAAGTATGTAAAGTTTAGAAATTAACACTGACTCTTCCCCTACAAAATTGTTATTTGAAGTTAATCTTTTAAGCCGTAGTAATTTCGTGAATGAAACTTAACATTTTAGGAGTTTCATATGGGGTTTACAACTTACCCGTCTATCGAAAAATGAATTTCTGTTTTAATTAAACTTTTTTTTTAGGTTATATGCAGAATAAGCAAATTCAATTATCACCCTGTACCAAATCTAGTGAATGTGTTTATTGATGAATGCAGTAATGGCTGTTACGGCTTCTGAAACTTGTTTTGGCTGGTCGTAAAAGTCAAATTGTGTTCCCACAGTCCAATGCAGAACTTTGTCTTTGATTGGTATGTCGTTAAAGAAACGTTTTACATTATCAGGAAATACTGCACTATCAGAGTGTATCATTAACGTGGGTACCTTAATTGATTTTGCAACCGGAATGGGATTAAAGGTTAGCCAATCCTCCCAACTCATTACTGCAAATTTGTCTGCACTCCATTGGGGGACCGCTCCACGATCAGGGTTCAAATAATAATCAAAATCGAACATGGCCGCAGTTTTATCTGTTTTACTGATCGTTAAGATATAATCAGTGATACCAGATTCGGCAAATTTCTTTTTTGCTGTTTGGGCTTGTTTAATTTTTGCCTGTACACCTTCTTCACCTCCATACACGGATTTTACACTTTCTGAATCATGAAGCCATGCTGCGATGGTGACCAGTCCTTTTACCCGATCATCTGAAGCAGCAACATGTGCCATATATCCTGAACTAGCACAAATACCTGTTAAGAAAATATTATTGGCGTCAACACCTGGAACGGTTTCTAAGTAAGTAATTGCATTTTTTATGTCAGCTATCTTTGTGTTCGGGTTTTCCCAAAATCTAGGTTGGCCTTCACTTTCTCCATAGTATCGATGATCAAAAACTAAAGTTATAAACCCTTCCTTAGCTAGCTTTTGGCCATATTCACCCTGCATTTGTTCTTTTACGGTAGTCCAGGAACCATCCACTATAATCGTGGGATATTTTTTTGCAGGGTCAAAATTCCCGGGAATATTAAGGTTGCCAACTAAAATTAAACCATCGCTGTTGAACTCAATTTTTCTGGGTGATGATGATGATTTATTATTTACCTTATTCTTTGCAAGGTTTGGCAATTCCAAATTTCCAGTTATACTTTCTTTATTAAATTTCATGGACCTGACTTTCCAATGATCCTTTTCTTTTTGTACATTGAATAGATAATTGCCAGCCACAAGCCATTCTTCTCTTGCACCATTTACCACCAAATAATGTGAGCCTTTCCCATCACAGGCTACAATAGCTGCATCCCCTGATGCCTCCACCTTAACATTTGAAATTTCGTGGCGTGTTGAATCAAAACCAGTCAATAAAGACTCCCATGCAGTAACAATATCTTTAGGGGAAATTTTATTAGGCTTACCGCCTGTCATTGATGTATAATCGAGTAGGACTGTAGCAGCAAAACTATTTTCTACTTTCTGCCAGTTTCTTTCATCAGTGCCATTAAAGATAGCTATTACGGTTTCAATTATTTCTTTGTCCTCCATTTTATTTGAATGTTTAAGTTGTGAATTAATTTCACGGAATTGTGACAAGTTCGCCGCAAACAAAAGGATAAGAGCTAACATAGATTTCATGGTTTTATTTCAATTTGATGCCAAAAGCCTTTGCCATTATTAATTGATTGAAATACTCGGTATATTCTATTACTTTCCCATTCTTTAATAAAAAAGTTCCCAGGTAATCATTTTTATAAATGCCTCCAGCTTTTATTTCAATTTCACCTTTGAATTTTACAAAAAAGAAATCAGGGTTTTCGGTGGCATAAATTGTTCTGGGAAATTTCATTTTGCCAAAAGTTTCAGTTAGCCCGCTATACTGTTTGTATATCGCATCAACGCCTTCGAATATTTCCGGAAACCCTTCCGGTGCATAGGGATTCAATTGTTTGCCATCTTTTGCAAATACTTCTTTTAGCATTTCAAAATTTTGTGTTTCCAGCGCCAGAAAGAAATTATTTACAACAGTTCTGTTTTGTTCCATTTCTTTTTTGGGTTCTATGTTATTCATCGTGGTTGGCTTTATATTTAAATTTATATTGGTTACCATTATTCCAACTAATAGTATTATCGTTTTCATGCGTTCCATTTTATGCATTTAAGTACTTCATTGAAATACAAAGTTGCAGTTCAAAATGCTTTGGTGATGACGATATTCAATTCAGGAATGGCGAAAATCAAATCGATTTTGCATCTCTGTACTTTTGCGGGGTAGAACCCGTCTTCTTCCTGAAGAAAGCGTTGAAATGCGTTGGTTCTGTAAAATGTAAGCGGAATGAAATTTCCTTGATTGATAATGCAGTCTGTTTCAGCATCGATTTTGCAGCCACAATAAGATTTTCCTGGATAATTTGGGTAGACGTTTTTCCTGAAATCCTTTTCACTACTGCATTGAGATGATTGGGATGAACATGGAGTTTAGAGGCATAAAAAGAGGGCTGCCTAATTTCAGCATTAACTTCCTCATCGGCCATTCCTGTTTCTACCATTGTTTGAAATCTTGACATTAGTAGTATATCCGCATTACGGTTGTTTTTTAGTCCATTGTTTGAAAGGTCTAATTGCAGGAAGTAGCGTCTTGTCAAAAGCAATAGCAGCTGGGTGTAGGTTTCAATAAATTGAAATTTGTCTTTATTATCTGAGTGATATTCTTCAGAGATCTTTTCAAATAGATTATTAGCCAGTAGTATATCTGCAGGAGGAAGATTAAATGGAATTGATTTGTCCAATCGAAAGAAAGGAAAATCAATAAGGAAGTTTTTCCAAGCGGGATTTGATGTTAAGAATTCTTTACCAAACATTACATACCATCCTTTCCAATCTGGCAAAATGTCCCAGGAAACAACCTGGTAAGGCGAATTAAAGAATAAGTTTGCCTGTAAAATTTGTCCGTTTACTTCTTTGTTTTCCCCGGCATGGCGTAAGGCTATGGCATAAAATTCGTGACGAATCGGCTTTTGTTTTGAATTCTCGGTTTTTACTTTATCCTCAAACCTTCTTATATCAAGTATAGAATATTTGGGTGGTGGAATATTGATCTCTTTACAATAGTCTGGTATGGTAGTAATGGTTTTCAAAAGTGTCCAGAAAAACTATCGTGTTCAAATCCTGACTGCTTATAATATCGATGTACTACTAACATAATGCTAGTAAAGATAATAACGCGAGGATATCAAAATGGTTAAATAATGAAAAAAGTTTGAATCTCCTCATTTGTATAGTGATAAAATCTTCAGTTGCAATGATCATTTAATAAATTAATGCTCAATGTTTGCTATCAGCATTTAAGGGCTTACGGGTTTCGTATATCATCTTATGGAAAGTATGTTAGCACTTCAGTCATGAATTTAGTATTAAGACTATTTTACTTTTTAATTTTCCGTTTGATTTCTGCTCTCTCCAAATTCTCTTTCACCCGAAATGCGACAATTTTTGTTATTAGTGGAAGGGGAAGAGGTTTGTTTAAAGGAAACTGAACAGAACCTTTTGCACCTTTAAAACCAGCAAGTTCTTTTGAAAATTTATCAATTCCTGATGGCGTTGGATAAAATCCAATGTGGTTTGCATATCCCGCAAAATATACCAACATTCCATGGAGTTTATAAGCCGGCATTTTATAACTTATTACTTCTTCTGCATCCGGTGCTGCTTCTTTAATGGCATCTCGAAGTTGGCTTAAAAACTTTTGAGTGTCTTTTGGAAAACCACTGATATAATTATCGATGTCATTTATTGCAATTGTAGTCATATACCGATTTCTTTGATGTTATCAGTTCCTTTATAAAATTGACTTATGTTCTGACCCAAAAGAAATTGCAGTAGAGTGTGGGCGAGAACCCGGTTTACCACTTCTGCATCACTCTAAAGAGTCGGACATACGCAAATAAATGGTTAATACATCTCAGGCCTGTGATGAATTCATTTTCATTTCCGTTGTCTAAATAGGCAGTCAATTGTATTATTTGTATTTACATTTCAACCAGGATCTTCTCAAAGCATACACTATTTTCTACATTTATATACTGTCCAAAGTTTGGGGTTATGTCATAGCCGCTTTTTTTATATAGGGCAATTGCCTCTGGCTGTCTTTTTCCCGTTTCTAAAACACATTTCTTATATTTTAATTCAATAGTCCATGCCTCCAACTGTTCTAAAATGAAAGATGCAATTCCTTGTCCCCGCCTGTTTGATAACACATACATTCGTTTAATTTCCATTGAGTCTGGCGAAAATTCTTTGATCGCTCCACATCCAACAGGTATTTTTTCATCATAAGCCACAATCACATTCTTTAATTTATCAATCTTGTTGAACTGAGCATAGAATGCATTGTCTTCTCCATCACGTGTTTTTAAATCTTCGTCAAGTTCTCTGACCAATTTCCGAAAATCTTCATTTTCAGAATTTGTCCTAGTACAGTTGATCATTTATTATATTATTTTTTTTAATTGTTACAGGTTTATTATTATTTCAATTCTCATATTTTTCTATATTTTTCTGTTGTCTGACTTTCACTATTTTGCTTATCAAGTTTAAAGGCATGGCTTGGTCAAGTGGAAATTGAACAGACCCTTTTCCTGTTTTGAAAGGGGCAAGGTCTTTATTAAAAGCTTCATTATCGGTAGGGGCGGGATAAAAACCGATATGATTTTTGAACGCTGCAAAGTGAACTAAATTCCCTTTAAAAGTGAAAGTAGGCATATCGTATTTGATTGTTTCTTCTGCACCTGGCGCCGCTTTCTTAATAGTTAATCGTATTTCTTCCAGAATTTTCTGAATATCTTTTGGGAAGCCCTTGATATATTCGTCGATGTTCTTCGGTTTTGATGCCATATAATTTTGGTTTAAATCTTTCTTCAATCTATCCCCTTGCTTCGGAACTTTTGGATGTAATTCCAAAATGCACTAAGACCTGAAGTAAAATGAAGTACAGATTATAGATTCCAAAGCTTTAAATATTCTATCCATATTTCACAGTGCCATTATTTGAGTCTATATATACCCAGGCATTTTTTCCAGAATTCAATTTAACAGAAATACGTTTATAGTCACCGGCTTCATATTCATCTGCCTGGTTCAACTCTGCTTCTGTAAGTAAAAATAGAGTCCCGTTTATAAAATCTTCATGATTTCCTGTATGAGAGATTATAGGGTGATGTGTCATTCCACTGGATACAATTACAGTTTCATCTTCAATTTTTATCAGACCCTGTTTGTATTCTATCAGAACATCGGGAATGCCCTCAAGCCTTCTGCCAAAAGTATTCAATTGAACAGATTCTGATTGTAGTGTGCCGTATGAAAATAAATTCTCCGTCATTAATTTTAGTTAAACTTTCAGACCTCTATGAATTGTCATCCTGGAATAAAAGTGAACTTGATTAGTCATATTTATTTAGTATCAATGGTGTTCCGGCGGGATCCATTATCCAGTGTACTCCTTCCGGGATTTGCTCTAATTCGTCGCAGGTGTTTATTCCACGCGATTTTAAATAGGCAGTACTCTTTTCAACCTCGGGTGTTTTAAGTTCCAGCCAAACTTCAGAATGTGTATAGTTGTCAACGCAATCAAGCCAAATAATATTCTGGCCAAAATCCACTTGATGTGTCCGTGAAACCGTTTGGTTAGTAATTGGTTTCTCCACTACTTTCAGGTTTAAAATGTCTCTGTAAAATGCAACGGTTTCTTCATATTTTCTTTTAGGGATTTTGATGGCAATGTTTACTCCACCCGTGAATGTATTGTTCATATTATTTTATTTGGATTTTCTTAAGTTAATTAAATGCCCTCCTTTCAAAGCATGCCCATCGCAGAACGGTGGTGGATGGTTGCTAAAGGTAGTTGGACGTAAAATACTAAGATATTAATTATGAGGATCGTTCTTAGGGAGTTTCTTAGTATTTCCTATTTAATATTTGAATCACTGGCCCTTGTTATTAGCGACCTTCTTCCATCTATGGAGTCAAATAAGGATTTATGTTGTAGCGAGAATCAATCAGGCAGCTTATGGAATAGCGCAGCGCAAACAGGTAGTTAAAATCAAGTATCTTAATAGGCGCTTTAATGTGGGCATTAAGATTAATTCTTTTTGAATGTGAGGATTTTATTAGTTGTCTGGATAATAAGTCTTCCACCTATTTCAAAACTATACTCCTGGGAATTACGAATATTCTCAACAAATTCATTTCCCCACGAGGTTTCCATAACTTTTGTCATACTTAATACTGGAATTGTCAATGATTGATTTGCTCCGGTTGAATAAGAATTTTGCGAAATATTGTTACTTGGAGTGTTTCCGATAAAAGTACCAATGGTAGATGTAATTGGGGTAATAGTAATTTCAACATCTCCCTGAATAGAAGATGGTTTTGTAATCGTCAGACCTGAAGCATTTTCAGTTACAGTTATCATTCTCCATTTCCCGTCTAAGGATGAAGGAATGGGGTCTATCGAATCCGTTTTTGTACATGCACCTATTGCTACACTCAGTATAGTAAAAAGAAAGATTAATGGTTTCATGTGAGCTCTTTGTAATCATTGACAATTAATAAAGCCAGATCGTTGCACCAAACTTGATAATGGATCACTCACCTTCAATCTACCCACAAATTATATAGAAACACAAATTTAGTAAACTATGCGCTTCTGTTTAATACAGCTTGCTAGCAGCAGTACTCATTCCCGAAGGTATGTTGGTGAGCCAAACGGTAACGCTCTCTTTGAATGAGATTAAGGCAGGAAAGTACTTCTTTGGTTAATTTATCTGAGGGTCTGCCTTGGTATCAATATTTCTCTTTTGTAATTAGTTATTGCCTGTCAATATCTCTAATCTCACCTTTTTCTAACATTTGTTTCAACTCAGATTTCAGGAATGGAATTGACCCATCTATATAAGCTGCGTCACCTTTTCTTTTTAAATTGGTTAAGCCGGTTGCCTTGTTTGTTTCGTATTGGTTAAAGCGAACAAAAACTGAATCTCCCTGTACGTTGTCGACTTTATAAAGCGTATGTTGATTGTCTTTTGTTTTAATTTCAAAAATATCGCCCTGTTTTGGCGACAGAATTAAGGCTGTATTTTTCCTGTCATTCACTTTTCCCTGATATACTACAAATAGGATAAAAAGCCCAAGCACCGCAATTCCAGAAAACATCCAGACAGGTGTTTTGCTTTGCCCTTTTAAGTTATCATAAGCGAGTTTAGTTGATGGAGATAATTCCTTTAATTTTGAAACTTGTTTGCAATGTTCACATTGGCTTATTCCCGTTTTGCCAGTAGGGAAAAAAGGTATCCAAAATACGTGCGCATAATTTTGAAAAATGTTTAGCTGAACGTTATTCTTACGCCCACAGTTAATACATTTTTCTGTTTGAATTTCTGTTCCAATAAGTTTTTGTTTGCTTCCGTAAATGATCATGTGTTAGGTTACTTGTTAAATAAATTATATGGCATATAATGTTAGGGCAATTGTGTAGTTTGCTGAAAAGTTACCTCTCCCCTTACCCCTCATCGCCAGCCCTGGATTAACTTCCAACTAAATAACTCAGTCCGGTAATATTCAGAAGACTAATTTCCAGGCTCAATCTGGTATAAACGAACAAATGCAGGATATATTGGAGGGATTACAATCACCTCAATACGAGGGTAATTTTTGAAGAGGTCATTAATTCACCTTGATATACTTTTCGATATTTAATCTATTTATGCCTGCACTCTCTACTTTTTCTTCACCACGCTGAATGAGTGTGTCATTTGTAATCACCATCGTAAAGCTAAAATCATTCCCTTCCCATTCCCTGGCACTACAATATTCCAAATGTTCGGTGTACAGGCTATCCCTAAATGAATAACTACCTCCACCTGAAGCGAAAACAGCTCCTGAGTCTTTTCCTTTCCTTAAATCATGCTGTAAAAAAGCAAAATGTGTTTCATTTATGATTTTTATGAAAGAAATATTTTTAGTGTATTCAGTCACAACTGTATCACCTTTCTCGATAAAGGTACCGGTAATAAGTTTCCAGGTTCCAACAATAGAAATAGGAGATGGTTTTGACACATTACTGTCTACTTTTCCTGCGCATGACATTACGGAGGTGGCAATTAGTACAAATATTATTTTAGTTTTCATGGTTTTATTTCTTTCTGCCATTGTTGTTTACTGTAACTATTTCTTATTTTCAAAAAATGGTCTATTCGTTTCTTTTGTCTTAGATGATGACGTAAGTGCATTTCAGCAAATTGGAGCCATTCAATAGCACTAAAATAGTCTAATCCCGGATGTTTTGTTTTGCCTTTGAATGGACTTTTGGAAATCAACATTTCAACGTTATTCATATCATCCTTCACATTTTTTAAAGATATCAGTAACTGTCCCTTATTATCAGGTTGCTGGATAAATGAATTGTTGGTGCTCCTTCAATTACTTCATCCGGAAAATCATTATTCTGAAACATTGCTTTAGCAGCAGGTGATGATACTTCAAATGCATTATCATGAGTAGACACACAAATTTTTATTTGTTCAATATAATAATTTGTATCCGCCACAAGATGTGCAATGACCTGTCCCAGTGACCAACTATCACACGAAGGTTTTGCACATAACTGGAAGAAGTCATATTCCGCTATCTCTTTTACCCAAATGTCTATTGTATGATTAAATTCCTCAATTCCCATTCTTGAACCAATTTGTGGGAATACAAAATAAGAAAAGTTTATAACCTTTGAAAAATCTTAATTCTTTCTTTATGAATATAATGTCTGTTTGTTCGCCCGATTCTCTTTTGAATATTCGGATTGAACGAATGGATCAATGAAATGAATTGCCGCAATTTTAATATTCTGCATGTTTAATTGGATATACTAACAGCTTTTTTTATATTATGGTTACTTATTATTTGCTGAATCATAAAATCGGCAACATCAGCTCTTGAAATTGCAAGTTTGAGCTTTTTATATTGTCCGGTAAAGCCAATTTTATAATTGTTCGTAACCGCTCCATCTGTGAAGGCACCTGGTCTAACAATGATATAGTCAAGGTTAGAATGGAAAAGATATTCCTCCTGTAATTGATGGTCAATGAAAGCTTTTTTGAGAATAACACCGAACATTATGTACTTCCAAATAAAATTTAGATTTCCATAACTATCACCTAAGCCTAGTGTAGTTTGACAAATAAGCCTTTTTATTCCTGCCTTTTGCATGGCTTCAATAATGATTCGGGTACCAGCTGCCCTTACTTTTCCAGTTTTGCCATCTCCAAGTGCACACAGCACGCAGTCTACATGCCTTATCGCATTTTCTACATCCTTGCTATTTAATACATCTCCTTTAAAGATGTACAAATTTTCATGTTGAATACTTGCTAATTTTTCAGGGCTTCGGGTAAATGCTGTTACGCTGTACCCCTGCTCTAAAGCTTGTCTTACTAAATGGATACCTACGCTTCCTGTGGCTCCGAATACGATTAATTTCATGGTAAAATTCTTTTAATTATACCATAAAGTTGTTTAGATGCTATTGTGTAAAATAGAAAGAAAACGACAGTTGATTGGAATTCTAAGTTTTAGGAAAAGCTTTCGGGGTTTTGCCGGTGTAAGCTTTAAATACTTTTATAAAATGCGATTGGTCGGAATACCCATTTTCATAAACAACGTCGGAAAGTTTGATATAATCCTTTATTGTCAATTGTTCAAGCGAAGATTGAAACTGTATGATTTTGGCAAATTGTTTGGGCAAAATCCCTGTTTCACTTAAAAACCGGCGTTCTAATGTGCGTTGTTTTATTTTAAGGTCTTCAGCAATACTATTTATTTTTTTCTGACCTTTTGTAGCTATGATATTTTCAATGACCTGTTTAATTTTAAAATCAAGGGTTTGTTTTTTTGCGTGAAAGAACCGGAGGAGCAATGCAGTAATACTTTCGATTCTTTCTTCGATTTTCTTGTGAGATATAAGTTGCTGTGAGAAGGAAGAAATGTCAAATTCTTTTACCTGAGTTAAGTCGTAGCAATTATTGTTAATAGATTGAGGTGTTACATTGAAAAAACTTTTCAATACAAAAGGAAAAAGTTGAAAAATGATAAGCTGATAAGCACCTGAAATCTGTAACTCAATTGGGGTGATGGTTTGCCCATAAAGGAACAATACCGGCATTAATTTTTTATGAGGGTTTACTGTCAATCCGTTCTCAGTTTGTTGAAACATAAGCCCTGGACAGCCATCAGCAAAAAACGGCAAATTGGTATTTATTCTTGTGTCAGCACTTTCAAAAATCCAAATGGTTTTTACAAAAAGGGAGATGCTTTTTTCTGGTGGTATGCTTTGAAAGCTCATTTATTGGTGCATCTGTTTTTAAGCGGTTTTAGACTTACAGCAAAGTATTTACGTACAGGAATTCCTGAATAAATAATGGCAGCCAAGTCAGAAAGTTAAGGAATTCACTTCGGGTGCGATATCTTTTGGAAATTTATCTGCTATAAGGTTTAAATTAATATTATGCTCCAGGAAAGCTTTAAGCCCATCAAGGACAATTGCAAATCCTCCAGATGAATCTTTGATTGCTGCTAATAATTCGTCACCCGTTTTTTCATACCCGTATTCTTTGACAGTTACAAAGGTGGAATGATCACTCAAAGTTTTAAATTTAAATTCTACGGTTTTTGATGGTTCATCCCATTGAAATACAATTTTCTCATTCTGTAAAATTTCTTTGGCGACCACCTTAGTTGAAACACTATACATTTCCCATTCCCAGGTTATCGTTTTGCCCACTTCTAACCTGTCACTTCCTTTCGTGAACCAGAAATGTTATGTCAGTGATGGGTCAATAAATGCTTCAAAAACCTCTGGAGCTGGTTTCCTGATTAACATCTGTGCTTCTGCACATTTTAAATTTTTGTCGGCCATAGTGTAAGGCTTTGGGGAATCATTTTTTGATTGTCCATTCGAATTTAGGTTAATTGAAACTAGTAAAATTATCAATAATAGGAAATCGCATCACAAATTTCTGTTTGATCAATTAAAAGGCAGGAAAAATTATTTTCTTTCAATAGCCTGGCGATAACTTCCCCTGCTTTTTTGTTGATATAAGTATGTACAAATGGGCCCATGCTAATTCTTCTGACCCCGAGATTTTCTAGTTCCTTAAAATTTGGCAGATCTGGCATACACATTACATTAATAGGAAGTTTTGTACACCTCACGACTTCTTTAATGTCATTTTTATTAGTAATGCATGGAACAAAAATTCCATCAGCCCCAGAGTTTTCATAGCTCTTAATTCTTGTAATGGTGTCCTCAAGAGGATTTGGCAACCCCAATAGAAATCCATCAGTCCTGATATTTAAAAACATTTTAATATTCTGGCGGTTTAGGTGGTCCGCTACGGCTGAAAGAATTTTTTGAAATTCTGTTACTGGTTGTAATTGACGTGTAGTACTTGCAATACTATCTTCCAGGTTGATTCCAATGACTCCGGCGTCATGCAATTTTTCTATATTCTGTAGTATGCCCGGAAGCGACCTGGTATACCCTCCTTCCAAATCAACTGACAGAGGTAAATTGATTACTTCTACCACTCTTTTGGCTAATTGAACCAACGTTTCAAATGGTAAATTTTCTCCATCATCATAACCAAAAGATTTAGCTACAGCCTGGCTGGATGTGCCCAATGCTTGATATCCGTGTAACTCAAATATTTTTGCGCTATTTACATCCCAGATATTTCCGAGTAAAAATGGAGATGGATTTTGATGAAGTTGTGAGAATGTTTCAAATGATTTCATACAATTTTAAATTTATGAGTTACTGATTATTGTTTTACCAAAGCTATCGGAACAGTAAACTCTAAAATTGTATAAATCGGAACAGTGTTATTTATTGTAGAAAAACCTGATTCATAAATGATTTATTTTCCAAATAATCAGAGGGAGTAACGCCTGTAAATGATTTGAAGTCCCTGATAAAATGCGACTGGTCAAAATAGCCACAGTCGTAAGCAATGGAAGTCAATGGCTCCTCATTTTTAGTAATGAGTTTGAGGCTGAGTTGAAATCGATTTATCTTATTGATTGATTTTGGAGAAAGGCCTGTATACTCATAAACCAATTTGTGAAGGTACCGGGTGGTAATCCCATGTTGCAAAGCTATATGACTGATATTTGAATCTGTGTAGGTAGAGTTCATTGTACTAATAATATGAGCTACTCTATTTACTTTAAAAGAATATTCTTCATTTGACTCTAATGTGCGCAATAGGTAGCGTTCCATTAATTCTATTCTTTTATTCATCTCGTGCGTTTTGATGAGCCAAGTAAATCAATTTGTCATATAAAGCTACTGCGGGGATTCAGCTTAAAATTGTACAAATCGGAACAATGTCTAATTATACCGAAGTGGTAGACACAGCATCATTTATTTTACAATTAATGAACCGTGCACCCGCTTTTAAGGACTTGGCAACCTTTATATATTGACGCGGTGAAACAGGTAGAGGCGGGGAATGCATTTGAGATACAGAAGAAGTATTAAGATTGGAGCCAGTTTATTATCCTGGAAGAGGCGATAATTATCCGAGCGAAACCATCAAAGATTTATACATGTTGATCAACCAGAATGGGATTTCCGTCTGGATCAATTACAATAAAACTTGCGGGGCCTGAAGTATTCTCATCTGCTTCAGTCTCTATTTTAATATTTTTTGCTTTAAGTTGTTGTTGGAGGCTCCGAACATCTGTAAATGATTCAATTTTGCTTGCATTTTCATCCCAACCCGGATTGAATGTCAAAATATTTTTTTCAAACATTCCTTGAAATAACCCAATAATGCAACTGGCATTTTTCATGATAAGCCAATTATGTGAGATATCTCCTCCAAAAATATTGAAACCTAGATTCTCATAAAATGATTTTGAAGCTTTAATATCTTTGACATTCAGACTTATAGAAAACGTGCCTAAATTCATATTTGACTTTTTAGTAAGCTGTTTAAAATATCTATTGTAAATATATTGCTTTGACTAGAAACTAAGCCCAATGATATTCCCCCTGCCCGTATTTTAAAAGTGAAATGTTAGCAGCGGATTTTATCTTTCAGATATCTTCTTCTCTATTTCTTTTATCATTAACCTTGATTGAAGTTTTAACTCAAACTGGTCCATGACAATCCTTGAAAGTTGCATTAGGATTGATGATTCTTTAGCATCTAATCTTCTTGGATTTTTATCAATTATGCAGATAGTACCTAAATTATATCCCTCCGGTGATTTCAATGGTGCAGCTGCGTAAAATTGTAGCCCCATTACTCCAGCTACCAGGGGATTAGAAAGTGTGCGTGGATCAACTCTCGCATTTTCAACAATATAAATATCGTCCGATAGTATGGCAGAACAGCATAGACCCGGATCCCTTGGAATTTCTTCAACATCTAGTCCATATGATGATTTGAACCAAATTCTTTCAGTATCTACCAGGGTAATAATGGCAACAGGAACCTCAAAAATTTTCGCAGCTAATGAAGTGATTTCATCAAACTCTCCATCTGCAGGGCTATCAAGAATTTCGTATTTATATAAATTCTCTAACCTCTTGATTTCAGTTGTTTGTTCCATAATCTAAAGATAGAAAATTATGGCTTTGGGCGCATGATGTTCGTTAGCCGAACCAATTAGCAGGATGTCTTTTTTCTTCCTAATCTTTGTTACTTGTGGCTTTCAAATAAGGCGAACCTTTACCCGTCGTCAGGTATGCCAGTAAGCTCGCCAGAAATGTATCCCAGCCTTCCTCACACACCTTGTAGCATTCAAAACTGTGATTTAAACCTTCGTGCAAAAAAGTGAGGGTTGTACTTTTGTCAATCGCATCCAATGTCCAAATCAAATTAGTTCCGGCCCATTCTCCCTTGTTTTCCAAGGAAGGCATGTCGATATAGGCTTCAATACATTTCCATACTACTTGCTCATTGGGTATTGCTTTTACAATGTTCATTGTTTTTCGGGTGCCACCAAACGAGATTGTAAAGCTATCGCCTGGACAGTCCGCAGCTCCCGTCAGGTCATTGCTCCACCAATCCGAAATGTGTTTGGTTATAGCTGTATATACTTCACTTGTTGGTGTATTTACAATAATGATTTTTTGATAATCGTTCATATGGGTCTTTTGAAGGTTAATATTATGGGAGTGAAAAGCCATGATAGAGTGTCGCTTGCCTGCCTGAGTCCTCCGCAACTACTTATGGACAGACCCAAGTTTTTTTTCGTCGTCAGTTTGTGGTTTATCCTTGCCGTTCGGTTGCCCTTTCCCTGTAATAATCAGGTTGTGTAAACTATTATTTATGTAGTTGGTCCAAGCATCTCTGCAGATATTGTAGCATTCATATTCGGGAACTAAACCCAATTGGGTAAATTGGAGTTGTATTTTATTATCCTTTTCAGTTATATCAAAAGAAATTTTATTCCCCTTCCATTCGCCTTTGTCTTTAGTAAACTTAAAATAGTTGTCTAACACAAGCCAAACCACTTTTTTGTTAGGAATAACTTCTATCAATTTCATTTTGCAGCGATGTACATCTTCATAATGATAAGTAAACTCATCATTGAGTTTGTCAGTGCTGCCAATAACTTCCTCGGACCACCATCCACGAACATTGTTGATGGCATCGAATACATGTTTCGGAGTTTCCTCTACAAGTATGGTAGTAGTAAAATCTGGTGTGGTCATTTTCTTTATTTTTAGTTTGGCTTGAGTAAAAATCGATGTGATGCATAAAGCAAGTATGCAAGTTAATATCCCTTTTATAGGTGTACTTGTATAGCCATTAGGCATAGCTGTCATTTAATGTAAACACCTTTTATGAAGCAAAAGTATTGTCTAAATACTACTTTAATGAGGTGCAAAATGGACTTTTTGGTGGGTTGATATGGACAGGCTGAATGGGTATCTTTGACAAAAATTACCAATGAAGCATCTTACTATAATTGTTCCGGACGGACAGAATAACCTAAGTAGCATTATAGGTGCTTACAAAATATTTACCAGAGCCAATGAGTATTGGAAGAAAACTGGCAAGAAGGAATTGTTTACAATCGAACTAGCAGGTATTTCAAAGGAAGTGGAATTCTATGAAGGCTTATTTACTGTGAAACCTCACACAAACATTTCAACCATAGCAAAAACAAATCTCATCATTATTCCGTCATTGAACCATAATTATGAACAAGCTGTGAAGGCAAACAAATTGCTGATTGATTGGATTGAGAAGAAGTATAAGGACGGTGCTGAAGTAGCCAGTATATGCACCGGTGCATTTATGCTTGCATCATCAGGTTTGCTGGATGGAAAAAGTTGCTCTACACACTGGGCTGCTGCGGATAATTTTAGAACTATGTTTCCAAAAGTGAATTTACAAACTGATAAATTGATTACTGATGAAAATGGAATTTACACAAATGGTGGTGCTTACTCTTTCCTGAACCTAATGATTTATCTTGTAGAGAAATATTATGACAGGAAAACAGCCATTTTTTGTTCCAAAGTATTTCAGATTGAAATGGACAGGCAAAGTCAGTCAGCATTTACAATATTTACAGGTCAGAAGTTGCACGGGGATGAAATGGTGAAAAAAGCTCAGGCCTATATTGAAAGTAAACTGGATGAAAAAATATCTGTTGAACATATGTCTTCCAGGTTCTCTGTCGGCAGGCGAAACTTTGACAGAAGGTTTATCAAAGCAACTGGAAATACACCTGTTGAATATTCGCAAAGAGTAAAAATTGAATCTGCAAAAAAGGAGTTAGAAACCAGCCGCAAAACAATTAATGAAGTAATGTATGGAGTTGGTTATTCGGATGTAAAAGCGTTTCGTGAAGTATTTAGAAAAATTACAGGGATGTCGCCACTGGAATATAGAGGTAAGTACAATAAGGCAGCGGTGATTTAATTGGACCGTTAGATTGGATTTGCAAAATTGCCATTTTAGTGCTGTCTGCCCACTAGCACAAAACCCATATTACCAGTAATATCCTTCTGTCATTGACCTTTATTTGAGTTCAGTTTGTAGTTAAGAACAATTATTCAGCACTCAAATGATGTAGAGTTTACCAGGATCAGATGTTGCTTGCTGGTAAGTTCTTTGAAAATTGCCATACCATTACCAATTGCAGTTGGATTAATAAGTAAGTGATATTCGTCAATTAACCCATGTTCAATTAGCGCTGATACTAAAGTCGCACCCCCATAGGTAATAATGTCTTTGCCGGCTTGCTTTTTTAGGTGAATGATTTCATCCGCAAGATCCCCTTTTGCTAAAACGGTATTATCCCATTCTGACTTGTCAAGCGTTTTGGTAAAAACAACTTTTTTGGAACTATTAATTTTATCAGCGCCCTCTTGTTCTGGGTTGGAAGCCCAATATGAAATAAAGCCCTGAGCAAGTTTTCGTCCCAAAATTATACAGTCAACAGGCGCTGTTATTGCTCTTACATAATTCTTAAGCTCTTCGTCCCAATTCCACTCCATCCAATCCATTTCACCATTTGGTCCTGCAATGTATCCGTCAACACTCATTTGTACCTGAAGCTTTAGTTTTCTCATTGTTTATAAATTACCTTCAAAAATAAAGCATGCTGTTTTTATTAATGGGTTGTTTATCCGCCGTTAATAAGGTCAATTGCGACAAGATGCAGGTTTCATCAAGGGATGAGAGTGACGTTTTTGCATTTATGTGTTGGGGTATGTTTGTTCGTCTCAATGTGAATATTTTCTACCGTAGGCCCATTAAGTTAATAACTGCTCAAAAAATCCACCTATCTGTTTTTCTCTGTCAACAAAATGTATTTCCAAAATCCATTCTCTTTTATTGCCTTTTGCATCGGGTAAAAACATATCATTATGATTATGGGGGTGAACATATAACTGGAAATTTCCCGGATCTAATCTTTCGTGGGGAAATTCACCAATGAGATGCCCTGCAAGCTCTCCGCCAAAGGTCCAACCATATTCTTTGGCTTTTTCTACTGTATATTGATATAATTCAGATGCTGGTAATTTTGTTTGTTTATGAAACCATTCTTTTGTTTCATACCATGCCTTTTCAATATCGCTTTTCAATTTATGTTTAATGGCATCATTGCCTATAACATAAGTTCTTCCCAAATCGGCTTCCCAATCCTCGATTATAGGTCCAAAATCAAAAAATAAAATATCATCTTCCTGTATTATTAAGTCTGGTGGGTTTTCATTGTAGGGTAATAAAGTATTAGCACCGCATCTAACAATTCTTTTGTGCCAATGTTTTTCAATACCAAACAGTTCATTTGCCAATTTAAAAACGTCGGTATTAAGCTGCTGTTCTGATTTTCCTGCTGTAATTAAATTCCGATCCTCAACCGCTTTAAATAATTGGATGGCTACATTTTCTGCCCAAATTAATTTCATTTTGATTGTACTCATATTTTGGTTTTATGAGTACAAAATTTAAAATCTTTTTTAAGAAAAAAGTTGCCCTGTGGCAACTAATGGGTTTTAATGATTTGCTTCCTGATTCTGCTTAGTGAAGTGGGCGTAACGCCAATAAAAGAAGCAAGATATTTTTGAGGTATTGTTTCCAGGTAAGCGGGTTTATTTAATAAATCCAGGTATCGTTTCTCCGCCGAATCTTTTTGAAGTGCTGTAAATCTGTTTACCAGGTTCAGGATTACATCCTCCCAAAAATTTCTCATCATCTCCTGCATTTTTGGTTGATATTGATAAAGCATATTTAGCTCTGTCTTTGGAAGGTATAGAATTTCACTGTCTTCTATTGCCTGAAGAAAATAGTTTGAAGGATTTTCGCTGATAAAACTATATATTTCAATTGCGGATGATTGTTGAAATGCAAACCAAACTGATATTTCAAAATCATCTTTCAGGTAATATAAACGCAAACAGCCTTTTTGAACAAATACAAGATCTTTACAGGTGTCACCTTGCCTCAATAAATAATGATTCTTTTTAACCGCTTTACTTTTAAACTTATTGGTAATGTCTTCCAATTCGAAATCTGAAAGAGTTACATATTTACTTATAAATTCTTTAAGGTAAGTGTTCATAGTAATTTAGTCTCTCACCATTTATTTACAATGGTATTTTGTTGCTCCATTTATATCGTTAAGGGGTATGATGCATCATAGACAAATAAAAAGGAGAGACTACAGTTACAAAAACCAGCTTTAGTTTTTTCTGACCTCTTTCAACTGCTGCCATTTTACTTCATTCATTTTCTGGTCTAAGTTCGGGTTGTAGTCGTTAAGCCTGGTGCTGATATATTCACCGTTGCTGTTCATCCAGTATTGGTTGGCACCTGCAGCCACTTTATACTGCTGGCCTGTTTCTGTATTCTCCACATTGGTTCGTTCATAAACACCATCAATAAAACGCTCCTGATTTCTGTCGCTGGATGCATTTTTTTCCCTCCACCCGTTCATGATGGCATCATTTATGGCATCGCTTTTATTTATAAAAGCCCGCTGGCTGGCTTCAAAGTTTGCCTGGTTCTGGGCCATCCGCTGATTATGCGCCGCCCAGCTCTGGCCTACCCGTTGAGCTTCCTGCTGGTTGTAGGTCATAATGGGCTGAAGGTTGTAACGGGTATTAGACAGTGCAAAAATGTATTGTTTTTTTGCCACTTCAAAATGATCTGCATTAGATTCTAAAACCGAAGCCATATAATACCAATTCTGCATGTCATTAGAGGTGCTTACATTAAGGTGAACGATCATGAAGGATTGGGCGCCATCATTTTTTTTCCAGTCGATTCCAATGGCGGCAATATCTGACCGGCTAGGCATAGCTTTAAATAATTGATCGCTATACCATTTGTCCATTTTTGATACTTCGGGTATTTCATAAAACTTTTCCAGAACCATGCCCTGGTTTTGAGCCCAGGGAACAAAATCTTCCTGAATCAGTTGTTCTATGCCAGGCATGCCACGCATTTGCTGCCCACCCTGTTCATAAGCCTGTTGCAGGTTTGCATTATAATTGTTCATAAAATTGCGGGCAGGGAAGTCTGTGACTTTTACGCCATTGGGGCCGGTAATGGAAGCTCCCTCATTGCTGCTGTTGACCTGCCCTATTTTCCAGGAGGAGGGGAAGGGCATAATAGCTGAGACCATTCCGTTCGGGTCTTTAAATTCTACCATAACTAATTTTTCCCAAAAACCATTTGAGCTGTCTTTGCGATTTTCCGCAAAAGGTTGACTGTTTTTGTCAATTATGTTTTCTGAAGTTTGTGTATTGCTGTCTTTTTCAGTATTAGCGCAGCCTACAGCAAAAAACACAAGTGCTATGCATAGATATTTTAGACACATAAGTCTATGATTTTGGTTGGAGCTTACCAAAATAAGAAAACTAATTGAAAGCATGATTTAAAAACTACTCACGTTCTATCGCGTCGCAAATAATCTTTAGGAGTTGAAATATAGTTATGTCACCATCCCCGAGAAAATAATTATCAGCGATTACTTTTTTATTGCTTCTATGTTATGCCTGTATTTTGTAAATGCAAGGGTTAGCAGTGATGGTTTATTAATTGAACGACTGCCTGAATTCCAAAGGAGAAAGATTGGTTTTTGTTTTGAATAACTTGCTGAACGACTGCGGATGTTCAAATCCTAATTCGTATGCAATTTCGCTTACCGATAAATCGGTGGTAGATAATATTTCCTTTGCTTTTTCAATCAATTTATTATGTATATGTTGTTGGGTACTTTGCCCTGTCAATACCTTAAGCAATCCGCTTAAATAATTGGGCGATACGTTTAATGCTTCGGCAATGTATTGAACAGTAGGTAAACCTCTTTTTGACAATAGATCACTTCTCAAATATCCCGTAATTATATCTTCTAAACGATTCAGGATATTATGGTTGGTAATTTTTCTTGTTAAAAATTGACGGTGATAAAATCTATCAGCATAATTCAGCAATAATTCCAATTGGGCAATAATGATATCCTGACTAAACTTGTCAATGTTTGAATGATATTCCTGTTGAACATTTTGCATAATGCCCACAATGGTTGTTTCTTCTTTCTCCGAAAGAAACAAGGCTTCATTTACCGAATAGTCAAAATATTCGTATTGCTTTATAGTTTTAGCTAATGGCGTATTCCATAAAAAGTCGGGATGAACTAGTAACATCCATCCCGATTGTTTTAATGATGTATCCTTTTCAACCTCAATTCTCAAAACCTGACCAGGTGCCATAAAGAACATGATGCCCTCATCAAAATCAAAATCCTGCTGACCGTATTTCATCTTGGCATTAAAATTCCTTTTCAATGCAATACTATAAAAATCCTTTACCAAGCTCATTGAATAAGCAGGCATCTGCTTAATTAATTCTACATTTATCACACTAATTAATGGATGCTCTGGTTTAGGTAATTCTCTAAATTGATGAAATTCACTTATCGTTTTAAATCTATGAGGTTTCACGTTGGCCATATCACAATGTAGTACTTGTTAATTTAAAGCAGAAGCAAATTCCTTTGCAAACTCCTTCAGCTTTACCTTGCCCATCACTGCTGGTTTATTGCGGAAATAATCTTCTGATAATAATCCGCTTTGAAGGCTGGCATACATCTCAACCAAACCGGCAGCAATTTGTTTATTCATTCCAGCGGATACTAAGCCATTCAGTGTTTGTTCATTAGTAGCAAGTATCCATTTCAAATCAGGTTTCCCCATAGCTGAACCTAAAATTCTTGCCGTTTCTTCACCTGTAAGTTCTTCACTTGCTACATACCGAACTTTTCTGCCAACAAGTGGTGTAACTATTTCTTCAGCAACCGCATCAGCAATATCTATGGGTGATACCCATGGTATTTTAGCATCTGTTCCATAGTTTGCCATGATACATCCCTGGGTTTTTATCATATCGGCATAACCATATAAATTATAGAAGAAAGAGGTTGGTCGCATGTGAGTAATTGCTACATCCAATGGTAGTTCGTTTAAAATATTCTGTACATCGTGAGCACCCAGTAAAAGCCCGGAACCTTTCTCCAAATGAGCACCAATGGTACTTAAGTTTACCACACGTTTTACACCCGACTGTTTTATGGCTTGTGCATAGTTATTACCAAGGCTTCTATAATACTCCAATAAGTCAAGGTTATGGTCGAAGTAGTTGTTTGGCGGAACCATACAATAAACGGCATCTGCACCCGTAAAACTGGCAACCAGAAAGTCAACATCCTCAAGTGAGCCAATGGCGGCGGAGGCACCCAATGCCTCAATGTCTTTTTGCTTTTCGGGATTTCTGCTTATAACCGTAACTGCATGTCCTTTTTGTACTAACGCAGTTGTCAGTGGCTTGCTGATATGTCCTAGTGAACCTGTTATTATAATTTTCATTCTTCTATTTTTTAGGCTGTAAAGTTCAGAAGTAATAAATAAATACAAGTAGCCAGATCTACTGTTGTTGTAGCCAAACATGGTTTACTTGGGTTGAATAGATGGTGTGTGGAAAGGAACAGAACTAGAACTACCGCTAACTTTTTTTCATTTATGTTGTTGCAGTATGGCTACCCGTCTGCTGTCTGGGTCATTAGCCTGAGAATCCCGCCATTCTGGGGCACTTAAAAAGTTATAGAGTTGCAGTCATTCAAAATTGAATGAATAAAATCCACCCGGTATAAAAAGATGATAGAATTACATGTGTTGAAGAAAGGGTTTATTTCGCGCCCAATTATATCAATGAATGTAGTACCACGCTATCAGTTTATTTTGAGTTATTCTACCGGAGTGAGTGTTTGTCCTAATTGTTCATGCAAATTTAGAAAGTCATAATTATTCCAGGCTTCCGCAATTTTTCCGTCTACGATCCTTGCCATGCAAATACCTGAAAAAGTTACATTCTTGCCAGTTTTTGTATGGATAGCTGATACAGTTGTTCTGGCTGATTCAATATCGTCCTGAGATATAACATCGTCTACATCTATTCTGATATCATGAAATCGGTTCTTGAAGTCTTTAAAAAAAATCTTAAAGCCTTCTGCACCCGAAGGCTGATCTTCAGTCAGAATTCCGTGTGCTCTAGTGTCATTAGCCATTAATCTATCAATGGCATTTTCATCGCTTTTATTCCAAACTTCATCAAACCATTTGTAAAGGAAAGTTGATTGTGCATTACGCATAGTTTATTATTTAATGATGATTAAACATATTAAGAGTTTTCCGTGGTCCTCAAAAAAGTGCTGCATAACGAAAAGGTTTTGTGCAAGCGTGGCATTTTTGTTTGTAGCCCCGGAACCCAAGCCAATCAAAAAATAAATTTACAAGTTATCAACCAAAAGCCGAACAGAATTCGTCAAGCCAGGATAATCTGCAGCAGCGAATCGAAAAATGTTTTATAAACTTCCACTGTTAACGTCAATGATAAACTTTATAACACCATTCATAAAAACCTCCTGGTCGTCCCACATAGACAAATGACTTCCATTTGGGCAAAAGAGATAGCGACCTTTCTTCACCAATTTACTTTGTTCTTCCATTGCATTGGGGTCCATAGTATCGTGTTTTGCGCCTATCATTAAAGTTGGCACCGCTATTTCTTTCAAACGATTTTTAATATCCCAATTTGCAAGACGCCCACTTATACCAAACTCACTGGGCCCCTGCATCATTGTATAAATTTCACTGTTAACATGTTTCATGGAACGGTTAAAGCCATCAGGCCATTCTTTTAAACGGCATAAGTGTTCATTATAAAAGTGGGGAATGAGTAATTCCATATAACGTGGATTATTAAAATCCTTTTTACTTCTATGGCTCTAATTTCGTAAAGTACTTCTGGTTTCATTTTTTTAGCAAGTACTTCTACAGCATACTTTCCATATTCCGGTGCACTGGCTACCATGTTAGCCACCAATAAACCTTTTAAATTCTTTTGGTATTTCAGGGCATACTCCATTGCTAAAATACCGCCCCATAAATTACCAAGCACATAGAAATTTTTACTGTCTGCACCAATTGCCTGGCGAATTTGTTCTACTTCTTCAACAAAACGCTCGATTGTCCAGAGACTACTGTCTTTGGGTTGGTCGCTGTAGTAGGAGCCTAACTGGTCATATTCATAAAATTCAAAACCTTGTCTTTGAAAAAAGGTTTCAAAACATTCCATATACTCATGGGTCATGGCAGGGCCACCATGTAATAACAATATTTTTATTTTTGGATTATTTCCAAAACGTTTAGTCCACACTTTAAACTCACCTACAGGCGTTCTAATCGGAATCATTTTTACACCTCCCGACTGAATGGAATCGGCATAATTAAAATAATCAGTAACTGAAACATTAGTGGGAGTTGTCTTTTGCTCACAGGAAGCAAAAAGAAAAACAGATAAAATGAAAGTAGATACCCGCATATAATAAAATTTAAATGTCTTCTTTGATTTCGACATTCCCGACTAAAGTTGATGTATCGGGATATCATGAGGCACAATGTTCAGGGCATTGCATTCTGCGGAGCCATTGGACCACGTTCTGCCTGGAACGGAAGCCGATCGAAAATACAGAAGGTGAAATTATATTATTTAGCTCAGCTGCTGTTCTTTAGATGAAGATGAAGCGAATAACACCGCTACAATGAAGATTATTTTGCGAGTTCGCTGACGCAAAACCTCGAGTTGTTCGTTTACTTTTAAAGCAATGCTTTTGTAATCCAGGTAGTAACATAATGGTGTCGTGCAAAAAGAAGGTTAAATATAGTTTCCAAAATACAGGATATTTTTCTTTACCGTTTAGCTCATCCTTGTCATCTTTTATTTCACGGTCACCATGCATTACTAAAAAACCAGAGTCCCTTGAAAAGAAGAAAGTATTCAAGTCCTCTCATCCGCCATGAGCAGGGAGCAATCACAGAACTCATCGCTCGACTATTTTCCAGTAGGCATCCTTTCGGATGATTTTGCCATTCCGAAACTCCCAAAGATCGCAACCTCGCACTTTCAAACTAACACCAGAAGATGTTGTTCCAGTCAGCGTCCATTCCGACACTCCCATATCTGCGGCTACCCAATGGCGGTCTTCTCCATAGTGAACGTCAGGAATCCCTTTAAATCGACCTGCAAGAGCCTCACGAACCTCATCTTTGCCGATAAATCGTGTCCCCCAGGGTTCAGGTCCCCGTGGCATATCCAAGGAACAGTCATCTGAAAAGAATCCCATAATTGCATCCAGATCATGTCGATTGAAAGCTTCAAGGATTTGTTTTAAAATCTCGACGGTGATTGTCATTTCTTGTACGTTGGTTTGAGTTTGCGATGTCTTTTCTGTCGTCTTGCTGTTACAGCCAAAAAGTCCTAAGAGTTAAGTTAACAGACCCATGATTGAAGCTTGTTTTTTCATTTTCGGTATGGGGTTATACTGCCGTGAAAGGATGATGCATAATGCTCTCCCTATGCGAAGTATTGGAATTCGATGATTGTCCTGCCCGTTTTTTGTAAATGTAAATTTGTGCGTTAGTGCTATAAGGTTCTTTAATCTAATCTTCATTTAATTGTTCTTTTAATTCCAGATCTTCATCAGTGAGTAAATGAAAAACCGTTTTTCCTTCAGCATTCGGGATATTTTTATCTGCACCTGATTGAATTAATATTTTCACGCATTCCACACAATCACGCATATTATTTGTTCCTCCATTCCTTAATCCATGAACTGCCCAGAAGAGTGGAGTGGCTTTGAAATCTATACATATCTTATTAATTTCTGCTCCTTCTTCTACAAGTCTCCTGACAACTTTATCTCTTCCGCACCATGCTGCCCAATGTAGTGCAGTGCCGCCATGGCATCCTGCATGATTAATATCAGCACCATTTTCTATATAAAGAATGGCAACCTGGTCTGCATGAAGGCTTGACGCGGCGATAAGTGGCGTATCCTGCTTTTCCGAAAACTTATTACCATTGATGTTGGCACCGGATTCTAAAAATATCTTTGCCATCTTAACTGCTTCCTCATCAGTATACTTTCCGGAAAACACTCCATCACAAATCCTATGTAAAGGGTGAGCTTTTGTAATATTCACCTCGTCAAATAAAATGCCTTCATTAGCAAGGTTTGGGTTATTTGAAAGTAGTTGCTTGATACCTTTATAATCTTTATTGTCGATTAACTTTTTCATTTTTATGTTCTGCAATTTTTAGGTTGCATAAAAATGGTGTAAATAATGCGAACTGCAATTGATTACAATCAATAAATCAAATTAGCCTTGCTCTCACTCTGCTTACGTCCCTTTGATAAAAACCAAGGGGATATATAGTTGATCTCTTCAAATTTCATTCTATGTTGTTCATGCAATCGTGGGAGAAGAGCTCATGTTGAAATTTAACATCATCAATTTAGATACGCCTGTATTGTTTCTAAATTTTACTTGCAACTATAACCACATTTTCCATTTTGATTATTTCTCCTTTAAGATCAAAATCCGGTTCTTGATTTTCGAAAATATCAATTACAGAAAATCCATTTTCAGAAACAAGATTAGATACATCTGTTTTTGAAAATTGATTAAAGCCGAATTTGGTGAAAGGATATTTTTCTGTTTGATGTTTAGGACGAAAGCCAATAATCAATTTTCCATTTGGTTTCATCACTCTTTTTATTTCATTTAATGCTTTTATTTCATCGTCCCAAAAGTATATTGTGTTAATAGTAAGAATTTTGTTAAACAAGTTATTTGTGAAGGGGAGAGAGGAAAGATCAAAAAGAATAAATTTTGCTTGTCCTTTTAAGATCCATTCTTCATTTAATCTTTTCGATTCCTGGATCATCAGTTCCGAATAATCACATCCTGTATAATTAATGTGATTAGACTTTTCTAAAATTTCATTCACAAAAGATCCATTCCCCATCCCTATTTCCAAAATATTGTCATCAGTATCTGCATTCAAAGCCTTAAGTGCATCTCGAATAATGTGCACATTACCTTTACTCATCCATTCGCCCGTTTTGATACCATCTTCTCCGCCGGGTTTACGAAGTTGGGATGCCATTTTTTGTAGTTGTTGATCGTCGCTCATTTTGAAATAGTATGACTATTAAGTCGGATGACGCCAAAGGTTTATGCATTTATGCTGTCTGGCATGGTTACCTGCCTGCCAGGCAATCTCGCAATTGCGTACTTAATAAAGATAAATCGTAGAATTCATATTCATTAAGCACCCATAAAAAACATCCGCTGGAATGGAAACTGAAAGAAGTTTGTTAAATTTATTTTCTCATTCGATGCCTTCCCGCAGGCAGGGAGTTACTGGTCATTCAATCCCTTTCCATTGAGAATTTGAAGCTTATATTTTTCAACTCTTGACACCCGGGTTTTGGATTGTTTGGGTGCAGAAAAATAAAGAATATACCCTCTTTGCCGTCCTGGCGTCAAGGCCTCAAAAGCGATTTTCAGTCCAGGGATTTTATCTAATTTATTTTGAAATTCTTCAGGAATCTTGAATTCTGTACTCTTTTTTAAATTCACTTTTAAACCGGCTTTTTCAACTTCAATCGCTTCATAGACATATGCTTTCACGATTGGTTTCAACTTAGCAATTTCATGAATATGGGTGAACCGAATCTGACGCCCTGCCTGCACATTCTTCGTTTGTTGGATTAGGATACCATTGGCATCATTCAATAAGGCACCTTTGAAAAATAAAAGCGCGCAGTAATCTTTAAACGCATGTATTAAAACGATATTACTTTTCTGAAACGTGTAACAAGGAACACCCCACTTCAATTCTTCAGTCAGATGACAGCCAAGAATGATCATTCTTAATTTCTCCAATTCTTCCTGCCACTTTTTGGCTTTACTAAAATAAAAATCAACTTTAGGATTCATTTCGGTCTTTGTCATTGAATGTTATTTGTGCAAAATTTAGACTCTTAGGGAGCCACGGAAACCCCTGGCACCATAGTAAGATTGTGCACCGTTGTGATACAGGAAGACATGACCGTAGCGGCGATCGGCAAAGAGGGCGCCGTCGAGATCTCTGATATCAGATGGTGTTATTAGCCAGCTCGACGTTTTCATATCAAATTTTCCAACTTTCTGCATCTCCCGATATTCTTCTTCCGTTAAAAGTTCAATGCCCATGGCATCAGCCATATCAATGGCGTTATTTTTTGGTTTATGTTCTTTCCTTGACTCCTGGGCTTCACCATCGTAACAAACATTTCTTCGGCCAGTAGGACTTTCCGCTGAACAATCATAAAATATATATTCGTTCGTCTTTTTATCATGACCAACAACATCCGGTTCACCCCCCGTTCTTTCCATTTCATTAAGCGACCACAGTTTTTCAGTATTAGCTTCCAGCTTTGCTTGTATTTTAACCCATTGAAGACCATTATGGCGGTTCATGTTTTTCTCAAACCGGGCTTTCAAAGCTTTGAGTAGTTCTTCACGTTGTTCTGAAGACACCTTGTTTTTACTGCTATTGATTTTGCTCATACTTTTATATTATGACTGTTGAATAAGGGTAAAATGTGTTTAACAGGTTAAAGATATTTCAAACGATCACTACTTTAAGCGCATCGCCCAACTTTTCCATTGTCGCAAGGGGATTCCATTCTTCTATTATTGAATAACTGAAATAATTTTTCTGTCCGCAGGCCTGAAATACCACGATACCACGGTCAGGACCAGAAGTAACAACGGAGGAAGAATATGATTAATAGAATTATCCGAGGCAATATGCGAAAATATGGCTCCCGACATGGCAAAGAAAAAGCCTGCATAAGCCCATTCCTTTAATAATGGAAATTTAGGAATAAGCACTGCTACAACTCCTAAAATTTTCCAGATACCGAGTATGGGTTTAAAATAGAAAGGATATCCCAAATCTAAAATAAAATCTTCTTCCTCTTTCATGTTGATTAACTGTACTATACCGGTGGATAGCATTCCTAATGCCAGCCAGATCGTAGAAATCCAATATATAATTTTATTTCTCTTAGCCATGATGTATTATTTCAATTTGCTTACGATGTCTTGCAATCTGGTATGTGCCATATTTATCCCTTGAGCAAATGGTAACTGCAGCATTTGGTCTCTGTGTGCCACTGATCTATATACTATATGCATAGTGAGTTTGCTGGTGTCGTCAGTGAGTTTTTCAAATTCGAAGAACTCAAGCTGAACTCCATAAGGCGTATTCTCCATTTCAAATGTCCGGGTGATTTTCATATCCGGAACAAACTCATGGATTACGCCATGGGCCTGAAATACCACGTTTCCGTGAGTATCTGTTGTTTCAAATTGCCAACTGCCGTGCTTTTTACTTTCAAGTTTCAGCACTTTCGTTCCCATCCATTGCTCAACAATTTCGGGATCTACATACGCTTTAAAAAGTAATTCCAATGGCAAATCAAATTCCCTTGTAATCACTAAATCCTGTTTGCTGTCTTCGGCATTGATTTTTGTTTTTTGTTTCATGCGTAACTATTTTTTTATTTTGTATTTCTTCATTATCGCTTCCAATTTATTAAACCTGTCATCCCACATTTTGCGGAATGGTTCAATAAAGTCGGCTACTTCTTTCATTTTTTTTGCATTGATGTGATAGTAAATTTCCCTGCCGTTTTGCTTTTGTTCAAGTAAATCGCACTCGATGAGTATTTGCAAGTGTTTTGAAACTGTCGGTCTTGCGGTGTCAAAGTTTGAGGCTATTGCACCTGCTGTCAGGGATTGTGAGGCAACCAATAGAAGTATTGACCTTCTTGTCGGGTCTGCTATGGCCTGAAATACGTCTCGTCTTAAATTCATTGCGTAGCTATTTAGCTACGAATATATGTGTAGTTATTTAACTACGCAAAATTTTTTGAGATTTTTATGACGGATGTTTTTGCGGTGTCTTTAGCTGTAAGACTGAATGATTGTAAGTAATTATTTTTTCTAAAAGTCAGCGAAGGAGTGCCCACGAAAGTTGGTTGAAAGATGTTGTGATGTTGAAGTTTGGTTATGTTTGCCGAATAGCGAAGCGTCAGGGGAAGTCCATCAAGGTTCGAATTGCCCATCCTGATGATATTCTTTTATCATTGCATTCGCGTCGAATAAAATTACAAGTGGTGAAAAACGTTATTCTGGCAAGGTTAGCACAAGTCATCTTTTGCCATTGAAACATAATCTGGTGTATTATTTATTTCCTGTCGTAAAAGCAAGTTCAATTGTGCTGCGTGATGTTGAACATGTCTCAGGTTATAAAGTAAGATATCCAGAACTGAATAATTCAATGCATTCGAACTCGATAATGCCAGATACATGGTTTCCGACTCATCGATCCATCTTTCATTTAATTTTTCCTCAGTTAGGCCGGAAATTACCTTCCGACATTTTTCACGACATGATTGCAGGTAGTCAAGCAATTCCCTTTTACTATAAACTCTGTCTGGTACTACATCGTCTATTGATTCTTTAGGTATTTGACCAAGTTCTGTAAGTGTGAAGGGAAGCGCTGAAGAAAAATTTTTGGGAGGAATTGTGAGGTAGTAATCTAGAAATACCAGGCAATGATACGCATTATAAAAAAACCTTTTGTTGGTATTCCAGTACTCTTCAGGCCATAGTGTTATTGCATTTTTAAGCATGTCGATACTTGCTCCAAAATGTTTCCACAAACTTTGTTTCAAAATATTAAACATGTTATTGCAATGTTACTACGTCTGCCAGCATAGCAGCAAACCCAATGTTGGGCGGAGATTTATATAATTATCAAATAAATTCTTTTATTTCACTGCTGCAGCAATCATTTTTTCCAAAATCTTTATGTCAACGTCCTCAAGTTTATTGATATAAAGGCATCCGACGCCGGTCTTATGTTTACCTAATTTTTTCAACGCATCAGCATGTTGCTGTATATCAAGACCTAGATGTAATGATAAATTAGCTTTACGTGGAGCAAAACCAATTTTGAACCAATCCACTTCTCTACCGCTGGCGGGGCTCTTATATCTTAGATTCCCAAAACCTATCATTGAACTGCCCCACATTTTCGGCTTTTCCTTTATAGCATTTTCCATCAATTTAAGTATAACATGACTGTCTTTACGCTTTTGCTCATCTGTGATACTATCAATGAAACTGGCTACACTAGACGAAGTTGGCTTAGTTTTAATTTCTACTATTTTAGCCATATGAGAATTTTTATTAGAATTGTTTGCGCCAAACGTTTTACATTTTCGAAGTACAGGGAATTCATTGCTTGTCCTGCCTGGTGGAAGTCCTTATTAGAAATTTGATATTGAAATTAACGAAAAGTTTATTAGAATAGTCCACCCCTAATAATCGCTGCCCTCTTACTGGAGTAGAAGTTCGATTGGCCAGCACATTTAAATGCAATGTTATGTGCCGATTTTATGCCCGCAAATGGAGTCCTTGAATTCATAAGTACCAGTCAACATTATTAAATACCCATTGCTCCAACGTCCTGCCGAACTTTTGAAAATGAAATATTGGCGGCACATCTTTTTTACATTACGTCGAAGTTTCCTTTTGATTGTTAGAATGATTCACTACTCTATACAGCATCACGAAGTTAGTTGCCGCCATTAGTAACATTGGGATTCTTCGGAAAATTAGGTCAGTGGATATAAGCCTCTCAATTAAGTCCAAGGAAAATTTCTTGTCAAGTTCCGTTTGAATAGGAATTTGAATGGCTATTGTTGATATCAGAGTTATTAAATTAAAAAATAACGCCAACCAGACTAGCCCTTTTGGAATAATTAATGGCCGGAACCAAAAAAGTAATATTTGCGGTATGAAGGATATGAAATAGAAAATGACAAATAGAGGAATAATAAGTGAACTATCAATTTGATGGAATTTTGGGAATTCCTTTTCTCCAACCCAACGCCATGTCCGGTAAGACACTAATGAATTTATTATGCCGGCACCAAAAACGTAGAATACAAGTAGAATATAAAGAGAGAATACAATACTGGAAAATTTATGTTTGTTATTCATTTTACTACTATTAGAGATGTGTTTAATTACTAATTGTTTAATCGTAGCCAATGGCTTCACGCAACCGTTTTGGCATTATGTTTTGGACATGGTTATCAGTTAACCTGGCAATCCCGCCCTGCGGCGGGACTCAATAAAGATAGACTGGAAAAGGGTATATTCTAAAGCCCTCTTGAAAAACGTTCGCTGGAACTGGGGCTGGCAGAATTACAGGTGCTGAAGGACGCATTAATGCTCTTTTGAAGCTTAAACAAATGTTTGGAAAAAAATTCGTACCACTCGCTTCATAAAATGATGAAGGCGTTGCATCCTTTTCCTCGAGTGCCATGAACATTTCTTTCTGTCCATTTCATTTGTCCCCAATGATTTGAAATGGGGCCTTATTCCCGCAAACCCCAATAACACCAAACCCAATGTTAGTGCTTCGTTGTTTTTTGTGGCTTTCGTATAATGGTATTTGTTATCAATCATTTGAAGTTCGTAAACTGTCCTGCGAAAATGTTGTTGTTATACTCAAATATTATTTTCTCTTATTTAGTGCAAATATCAATGCTGAAGAAATAATACACATTACTAATGCACTAATGATAAGCGAGTTGTTTTTTTGTGAAATTCCAATAAAGCATTCCCCAATAAACATTACAAAAAAGAAAATATATGCAATTGTCAGCATAGGAATTGATTTTTTAAATGTCGCAAAGGCAAAGATAAAACCAAGGGCAAATTGTCGGGCTGCCCACATATAAATTAAGTAATCAACACCTTTAGCGTTAAGGTCAACTGTCTGCACAACCGATGCGGTGAAAAGCATAATGATACACTTACCATAAGTTCAAGTAATGCAAAAAGCCCTGATACTATCAGTATCCATTTTGGTAATGATTTTTGTGCTTCTGGCATATTTAAGTTTGTTTTTTTACTTGTTTTTTGTCGTCTGTTTGATGTTTGCACTGACGGTCGAAACAATGACCGCTAACGGCAGACTTTGAAAAAACTAAAGTGAACGAGCCGAGAATTGCTTAAATGAAATTGGTCTCAGCCACCTATCCGATATATAATAGTTTTCTTTATGTATTTTTCACAGACTGACGGACAGATCTTTCTGCGGTGCTGGTATTACGTGATACCCCAGCCCGAACTGGTGATGAGTAAGTTAATGAAGTTGAAATTTTATTGTACCGCTGAGTTTTATTCGTTCAGCACGGAACGCAGCTGAGTAGCAATATGTCGATGAGTTCATATTCTTCAGCCAGCATTGCGGAAAACTCCATGTTACCAGCAGTGTTTCTATTTGTGTTACTTTGCTGATTTAATTTTCTTTACCGTCACTAATCTTCTGTCTTTGCAGATTGTCAACAACGAAACTTTCCAACACCCTACGAGCGACGCAAAATCTTCTCCATCTTCCTACCCTTCGCCAACTCATCCACCAACTTATCCAAATACCGAACCTGCTGCGTCAAAGGATTCTCGATTTCCTCCACACGATACCCACAGATTACTCCGGTGATGAGGTGAGCATTAGGGCATATTGAAGCATTCTGAAAAAATTTTTCAAAAGTTACTTTTTCTTCAATGAGTTCTTTTAGCCTTTTGACATCATAACCAGTTAGCCACTCAATTACTTGATGCAATTCTTCTTTCGTTCTGCTTTTCTTCTCGACTTTTGCGAGATAATGTGGATATACAGAGGCGAATGTCAGTCTTGCAATACGCTCATCATGATTGTTTGCATTGTTCATACCTTCTATTTTAACGTTACTCTCTCAATTTATTTCAACCTGTCTAATTTTCCCTTTCTTTTTACTATGTTTTTATAGTCCCATTGAATTTCTCTTGATTTTTTCAGCCACCGTTTTAAATAGTTTACTTCGATTTCGGAAAAATTATTGTAGAAAACAGAGGCATCCTTAAATTTTTTACCTTTTACGCTTAAATCTTCCTCTTCAAAGTCAGCTCCACTCCAAAACATTAGTCGGATTCCCGCTTTTTGTTTGCTGTAACCAACAATTGGGTTGCCGTCTAAAAACCAAACAGGGTGGGAGTGCCAAATTTTATTTTCTGCTTCGGTCAGTTCGTTGTCAATTGTCGTTGCGAGCAATTCGCAAATTTCTTTGTCAACGGGTGTCTGTCTATCGTTATATGCTTGAATTTCAGAGTTCATCTTTGGCTTCAAAATGTTGTTAGGTCGTGTTAGGTGTTTGTCTGGTCAATAATTATTTTCTAAAAGTCCACCCCCGACTTTACAAACGGTCGGGTGGAGCGGCAGTCTGGCCATATTCCTTGTTTTTCTAAAAATAAGTCAATTCATAAGCCGGTCACACGTGAAAGTAAAACTTACAAGTATTTCAATATTGCTTCGACTTCGGTTAGACACTGTCTATTTAGGGTCGAACGAGTTTTCGAAATTTTCTAATCATGCGGCTCCCCTCATGCCTTGGTATTGCCAACCGGAAGGTAGGTAAACATGCTAACCCCTCTACTAAATTTGGAAATCCCCTGCCTCTGTGTGACCCGTCCTAAAATAACTGCACACTAAAAACAAAGTGTATGGCAATTTTAGATGTTCCAAAGGATTTAGAAAGTCGGTACTGTCCCGGTGGGCGGTATAAACATTCATTTATTCAACAG
>Ga0136634_10000044_pt1:37500-55195 | contig 55195 bp, 50 predicted proteins | sample AntDrymUQ8332106_2_FD_104654 | JGI IMG/M metagenome (GOLD analysis project Ga0136634, IMG submission 104654) | Polar desert sand microbial communities from Dry Valleys, Antarctica - metaG UQ833 (21.06) | ecosystem: Environmental > Terrestrial > Soil > Desert | place: Antarctica: Dry... | reverse complement strand
TGGGTCTGACGAATCCTTGCGCACCCCGTCGTCAGCGTGGCACCGCGCCCCGGATGATCCTGCGGACGAAAAGCGGAGAACATTTATATAAAAAAAACAATCGCATACGAGTTCCCAGTTTCATCTCGTCCGGCGCGCCAAATCCACGCTACAGCACGCCAGGCGTGTGTTGTAGCCCGCGATGACTTTCCAAACTACGACAGTCGGCTTCATGGCCGCGAGCGCTTGCGATGCCTCCGTGCAGCTTGCTCCGCTCGTCCAAGCACGTTGAAAAACCACGCCAGACCCGTATCCATCATCGCGACCTTAGGAGCGACCGCGTTGAGCCGGAAACGTCCCAGCGGCAGTGGCGCTTCAAGCCCCACGACCCCGAAGCGTGGCGCGTGCAGCGCGACGAATCTTTTCGGCAGCGCCGAGATCAGGTCGGTTTCAGCAAGAATAGCGAGGGCGAACATGAAATTCGGGACGGTCAGCGCAATCCGTCGCGAACGGGTTTGCTCCGCAAGAACGAGATCGACGAAGCCATATGGATCGCCGGTCAGTGACACCACCAGGTGCTGCATTTCGCAGTATCGATCCAGGGTCGGGGCATCGGCGAATGGATGTCCGGTGCGCATCGCGACGACGAAATCCTCTTCATAGAGGGTGCGCTTGAGGAAGCGCGCGGGGATGTCGTCGGAGGGAATGATCGCGATGTCCATGGCGCGCGCCTCCAGATCGGCGAAGGCCGAACGCCATGCGCGCTCGGGTGAGGTTCCCCCCTGCGTAGGAAGCAGTTGACGCACGCTGACATCGATGCCGGGCGCGCTTTCGCGCAGTTCAGCGAGCAGCGGCGGAAGGAACACGGCCGAAACGCCATCCGGGGCGCCAACGGTGAAGCGCCGCGTGGATTTGGCCGGCTCGAATGGCTCGGCGGTCGAGATCACGTTCCTCACCCGCGCCAGAACCTCCGCCACCGGAGCGGCCAGTTCTTCTGCGCGCGCCGTCGGCACGACACCTTTGGGCGTTCGCAGGAACAGCGGATCGTTGAGGAGCCGGCGCAACCGGCCAAGCCTGTGACTGACTGCCGACGACGAAAGGCTCAACCTGTCAGCAGCCCGGGCGACATGACGCTCCTCCAGAACAACCTCGAAGAGAACCAGCAGGTTGAGGTCGGCGCGCGATAGGTCAATTTGGTGCATCATATGGATGAAATCATATCACTGTATTCATGATGATCGAAGTGCGATTTCCCAGCCAGACGAGGTTACACGCAGCGGCTTCGCACCAATATCAAAGACAGGATCGACCCTTATGTCAGCCTCACGACGTTCAATTCTCGCCGCGGCCGGCGTTGGCCTCGCATCGTTGCAAATCGCAGGAGCACCGCGCGCTTCGGCTCCCGACCACGGGGGTTCGGCCGATGCGGTTGCCGCGCTCATAGCGCGATCGCGGGACTCGAACGCGGCGCTCATGCGCGGCGATATCGAAACTTACCGGGCGTTGATCGCGCTAACAGGCGACTTCACGCTAATGTCCCCGTTCGGCGGAGATCCGACGCGCGGTTCGGACTACACGCCCGAACGGATGCAGGCGATGGGACGTTTTTTCAGGAACGGCACATTCGCGATGGAAGTGGTGGAAACCTACGGCTCGGCCGACATGGTGGTGCTCGCCATTATCGAACGCGCGAACGTCGAGGTCGGCGGCCTGCCGGCGCAGGACTGGGCGCTGCGCGTCACCCTGGTCTATCGCCGCGAAGGGGCCGACTGGCGGCTGGTGCATCGTCACGCCGACCCGCTTGTCGGCGGCATCAGTCTGGAACAGGCGGCGGCGATCGCTCGCGGCGAGCGTCCGTGACCAAAAGGAATTCGAATGTGACACACGCCTACGACCCGCATGGCGCAGCCCTGCTTGACTGCTTTCGCGGCGAGACCTCGGCGATGCTGATCTGCCATCAGGATGGCGCGCGCGATGATGTGCCGGCGGCGTTCTGGCTCAGGGACAAGATCAACCCGCTGGAAGCAACCGCCCTCGATCTGTGCCGCGGACGCGTTCTCGATGTCGGCGCCGGTGCAGGTTTGCATTCGCTCGAACTGCAACGCCGGGGGTTCGACGTCACGACGATCGATGTCTCTACCGACTGCGTCGCCATCATGCGCGAGCGCGGCGTGCGCGATGCGCGCGCGGCCGACCTTTACGCCTTCAACGCCGGCCCGTTCGACACGATCGTCCATCTCTGCAACGGCCTCGACAAGGTCGGCCGCCTCGTCGACCTGCCGCGCTTTCTGAATCATATGCGTCACCTGCTCGCGCCGGGCGGCCAGCTCATCGCGGACTCGTTCGATCTGCGGATCGGCGCCGATGCGGTTCGCCTTTCCGAGTTTGCAAGGAAAGAGGCGGCCGGGCGCTATTTCGGCGAGTTGGACCTGCGCTTCGAATACAAGGGCCGCAACGGCGCTCCCTTCACGGTCCTTCAGGTCGACTACGAGACCCTTGCGCGGATCGCCGGGGACAATGGCTGGAAGTGCGCGCTGATCGATAGCGCCAAAGGCCACTATCTCGCCCGCGCTCAACCGGCATGACGGCGGCTGCCGCCAACCTGAATCCCATTCCGAGGTCTTTCGATGGAACCATCTCAGCTTGTTCTTTTGCTCTGGGCGGCGCTCATATTCTGGGTGCTAGGCCAGATATGGCTCATCCAGATCGTCGTCTATCCGCTCTTTGCGAGGGTCGGCGAGACGGACTACGTTGACTATCATCGCTTCTATTCGCGGCACATCCCGGTGCCGGTCATCATTCCCGGTTTTGCGAGCTTCCTCCTGCCGATCCCGCTGGCGCTTTACGGTCCGGCCGTTCCGGTCTGGATGAGCGGGACGAACATCGCCGCCGGAATCGTCGGTTTGCTGGTGACCGTGCTGCTGGAAATACCGCGCCACGCCCGGCTGGAAAAGGCCGGCAAGGATGCGGTCACCATCGCCGAGCTGATCCGCTACAACTGGCCGCGCACGCTGTCGATCACGACCCAGTCGATCATCACTTTCATGATGGTGCGTCACATTTTCGGCGTCGCCTGATGAGTGATCGCGGTCCATTTCGGAGTGCATACGGCGGCAGGATCAGAGCGCTACAGCGGAAATTTCGTTATCAGTTTCAGCCCGGCAAGCACCCTCTCCCCATGAAACCGCCTAAAGGCCGGTGATTACCGTGCCAAGCCAAAGCAGAACATAGGCGACGAGCAGGACCTCGAACGTATTGCCTGCAACGATCGGCGACAGAACGGGAACGACCACCCCGGCATAGGTCATCAAAACAACGACCAACGCGAGGATTGTGGATATCAGCCAAATGACGAAAGTCGGTCGCGACAGCATGGAACCCCCCTTTGCTTCGATATCGACCTCGGCAGCATTACAGCGCGATCGGGGCAAATGGAATCGATTATTGAATTGGCGCAACGCTGGCCATATCCGCGGTCGCGACAAAAAAAACGGGCCACTTGTGAGTGCGCCCGCATTGCTCGTCCCGTCAAATGAAGGCCAGGCTTTCAGCTTCGGAACATCTGCGCCGCAATGCTGAATTGCTCTTTGAAGGGTGCCGCGGCTTTTCCCGAAATTTCAGCGGTTAAACTCTGCAGCTCCTGCATCTGCCCGGTGTACATCTCATACTGCCGGCGAATGTAGGCTGCATGCAGTTCCATGAAGTCCGACATTGTGCGTGCACCCGCATAATTCCGCATGAAATCGAGATTGGACTGCGCGCTGGCCCCGGCAAATTGCATAAGCTTCCAATTGAGCTGGCTTATGACGTCGGCAACTTCGTGGAAACCGTCACGCGTGGCCTGTGAGGACGTCGCATAGGCATCGCTAGCCGCGGAGTTCACATCGTCCATATGGGCGAGAGCCTTACCCGTGGCCCGGTTAACGCTGTTTTCAGCAGCCTCCTGCACGGCTTCAGTCACGGGCGCCGTCACTTCGGACGTCACGGGCACTTCCAAACTCGGGACGTGCGCTACCATGGTTCCGATCGCAGTTTGCGCGGCAGCGCGGTTTGCTGCGTCAAGGCGCGACATTTCGGCCTTAACGTCAAGCTGATTGGCAGACGCAAGGGACAACGAAGCCCCATCGTGGTCAGCTGGAGGATTGATCATTCGGTCTCCTCACCGCAACTTAAGGTGAAATGCCAGATCGTATTCAGCCGATCTGGCGTCATTGTATCGAAGGCTTACGCCTGAAGGTTCGGCTGGGCCTTCTGCGCCGCAGCGGTCAGCACGCGGGAAAGTTCCTGAGCTTGCTGGGCATAGGCCTCCATTTGCGTGCGGGCGTACTGGGTTTGGATGTCCATAGCCTCTTTCACGTCGCGGGCCTTTACCAGACGGGTCGCCATGTCAAAGCCGGCGCGGGCGTTAGCTTCGGCGTATGCCAAAGTCTTTGCTTGCATCTCCTTGGCGCCGAAGGCGAACACTTCGGTAGATTTGCTGACCATGTCCTGCGCTTGACGCGCGGCGTCCGCGAAACGGTCGTAGGCGTTTTTGACTTGCTCGACCGACTTGCCAGCGATTTCACGGACAGAGGCGGGGACTTCGAATTCGGGGGTGTGTTGCATGGAGCTTTCCTCATTTAACATGGCCGCGAGGGGAAACCTCAGGGCCCGTGCTTGTTGTTGCAACGTTCATTTAGCATCATCGTTGTGCAATGCAATATAATTGTGCAATGCGATATTGCAATGCACAATACGCGTTTCTTTGAAAAAAATCGTTCGTGGGTGGGATAGGTGCCTGGCGGATTCACCACGCGGTCTGATACAGACGGAGTATTGCAAGAAATCAGGTTAAGCGTGCATTCCTGATGGTAATGAAGCAGTAAGCAGGGTCTGCAGTCTGTCCATCAATCGAGCTGGCCAACGCCGTAGTAAAGTCATTGTATGAGTGTGGAAATTGACAAGGGCGGAGGCGTCTATCTTCTCCTTGGCGATCTGTTGACAGCGGAAGAGCCTGTCTGGGTCTGGGACCTTCAGGCACGGCGCATTCTGTGGGCCAACCGTGCCGGTCAAGCGTTCTGGGGCGCGCAAACCCTGGAGAGCCTGCGTCAACGCCGGTTCAACACGCGCAACAAAAGCCTGGCGCGCATGGCGGCGCTCGCCTTAGACGCGGAAACCACGCGTGAGTGGACCGAGCCCTTCACGTTTCCTGGCGCCGGCGAGCATGCGCCAGTGACCTGCACCATGCAAACCATGGAAGTGGCAGGGGGGCGGCCGGGCCTCATCGTGAGGGCCCTTCGCGCTGCCAAAGGCAATAGCCAGTTGCCGCGGAAACCCGCTGTCGCAAAGGCTTCTCAGCAGGAGAGCGCCGGCCATGAGGCGGTGCTGAAGCGTATCGCCGCCCGCCTGCAGGACGCGCAGGCTTCCAACCGGAGGAAAGCCCGCCATCCCCCGGCATCGACGCCGGACCGGGCGAGACAGCGCGCGCCGATCATAGCTTTTCCCGAAACGGCGCAGGATTCCATGATCCGGGAATTGGCCCATGAACTCCGCAACCCGCTGACCGTCATCATCGGCTTTGCCGAACGGATAAGAGACAGCGAACCGGTCCGTAAGCGCTCGAAGGTCAAGGCCCACGCCGAAACCATTCTCGAGGGGGCGCAACTCGCTCTGGAGATTTTAGGGGAGTTCTCCAACCGCCTCCGGCAAGGCGGCACCGCTCTCCCGCCTCCCGAGCCCGCGGATGTGAAGGAAGCTGTGGCAAGCTGCGTCCGGCTGGTCGCACCGCTGGCGAAACAGGCTGGGCTCGGCTTGGCCAAATCCATGAGTAGAAATTTGCCGCGTCTGCGCGCGGAGGAGCGCGCGCTCAAGCAGATCCTGCTCAACGTGCTCCTCAACGCGATCCGCCATCAAAAGACCGGCGGGGACATCATCGTCAGCGCGCGGATGGGGCGGGATGGCACTTTACGGCTCGCCGTCCGCGATGACGGGATCGGCATGACCAAGAAGGAGATCAAGGCGGCGCTCGGGGGGAAGCAGAAGCCGGATCACAGCTTTAGCCAATCCGGATTGGGGTTGCCGTTGGTGCGGCGGCTGGTCGAAACCGCGGGCGGCAGCCTCTCGATCCAGAGCGCACGGCGCAAGGGGACCAGCGTGGAAATCCATTTCCCGCGCGCTTGCCTCAACCCTTAGAGCATGATCACTTGAGCTGGAAACCTGCGGCACAGCCTCATGCCGCTTATGTCGTCATCCCCGCGCAAGCGGCGACTGTCTTGAATGTCAAGTGCATGTTGATGAAGGAGCTTGGGCTCACCAGAAAGACATCTTTCCGGCTCCGCCGCGACGAGAGCGGCAGCGCCTCTGGTGTTTACTGGATCCCCGCTTGCGCGGGGATGACGATTACCGTGTGGTGACTTTCGTTTCAGTCTTACCTGATCGTGCTTTAGCCGCGGTTTGCGCGCTGCGGCTTTCCCGGCGGGGGCTGGCTGCCAGCGATCTGCTGATAAGCCTCCAGAGCGCGTCTGCGTCCTTCCGCGTGATCGACGATTGGCTTTGGATAGGTCTGGCCGAGGATGATGCCGGCCTTGGTCAGCACCGGCTCCGGCGCCTCCCATGGGGCGTGAATATGTTCGTTCGGCAACGCGGCCAGTTCCGGCACCCAGCGGCGGACATAATCGCCTTCGGGGTCGAATTTTTTCCCCTGCAGCATGGGGTTGAACACACGGAAATATGGAGCCGCATCCGCTCCGGACCCAGCGACCCATTGCCAGCTTGCTGAATTGTTGGCGAGGTCGGCATCGACCAGCGTATCCCAGAACCAGGCGGCCCCGTCCTGCCAGGAGATCAGCAGATGCTTGGTCAGCAGCGAGGCCGTAATCATCCGGACGCGGTTATGCATCCAGCCGCTGGTCCAAAGCTGCCGCATGCCCGCATCGACAATGGGATAGCCGGTCAGCCCCTTCTGCCAGGCTTTGAGGCCTTTACGATTCCCGCGCCAGGGAAACTGCTCGAAAGCGGGTCTGAATGGCTGCTCCGGCAGCGCCGGCCAGTGGAAAAGGAGGTGATAGGAAAATTCGCGCCAGTAAAGTTCGCGGATATAGCTTTGCGCGCCGTTCATCGCCGGCCCGTCCGCCGCGGCTTGGATGGAATGCCAGCATTGACGCGGGCTTAATTCGCCGAACGCCAGATAGGGCGAGAGACGCGATGTGCCTTCATTCCCAGGCGTATTGCGCGCTTCGCCATAGCCGTGCACTGCTATGTCAATGAACGCTTGCAGGCGCGCGCGCGCGCCCGCCTCGCCCGGCGTCCAAGTCTGGCGCATTCCGCCGGCCCAATCCGGCTTGAGCGGCTCAAGACTCCATTTTTCCAGCTCCTCGCTCTCCGGCCAACTTGCCGGCGCAGGTATCGATCGCGGTGTGGCCAGCGGCGGGGATGGCGGCTCCATCGCAAGACAAGCCTTATAGAATGGCGTGAAGACTTTGAACGGCTCGCCTGTCTTGTTGCGTAGGGCTTCCGGCTCGTTCAGCAATTGCCCTGAAAACCGGCGGCAGCCTACATCGCGGCTGGCGAGGGTGGACGCGAGCGCGCCCTCGAGCCGCGCTATGTAGGGCTCGTACCCGCGCGCGAAGTAAACGGCATCCGCCTTGGTCTCCTTGGCAAGACGCAGCAAGGCGGATGCCGTCTCGCCGCTGCGCAGAATGAGACGCGAGCCGCGTTGCCGCAGGTCACCGTCAAGCGTGCGCAGACTGTTGGCGAGCCACCACCGGCTAGCCCCGCCAAGCCGCCAGCGGCCAGGCGTTTCATCATCAAGAATATAGACGGGAATGATCGGCTTGCCGTCTTCCACCGCTTGTGCAAGCGCGGGATTATCGGCCAGCCGGAGATCGCGGCGAAACCAAAGGAGGACGGGATGTTGTGACACGCCGTTACCAGGTCACCATACGGCTCACCTGAAAGCCGACGGCGAGCACGATCGCCAGGACGCCGAACCCCATTACCGCTTTCCAGCGGAAATTCTCCTGCCGGCGCAAATGTGCGACGCGTTCCTCTGCGAGCCCGGGAGCGTCCCAGCCCGGTTCGTCTTGGACGAGGGCGCGCAGGCCACGGCCTGCTTCCACGATGCCTCTGTCGACGAGGGGCACGCCGGCGCGCTTGGCGAGGTCCTCGGCGATGGTGTGGAATGGCATGGCCGGGTCGAGCGAATTGTGCCGGATATAGCCTAGCGTGAGGCGTTTGCCGTCCTTGCGCACGAGGCAGGCGGATTGCACGCTGACCGGCAGGATGAAATAGCGGTAGATCTCGCCGCGGGTTTCGATAGAAGCCAAATCGGCGTAAGAGAGCTCGGTTTCCGTATAGGGGAACAGCGGCGTCGGCCCGCGCCAGTTCGGCAGCACCAAGGTTGCCTTATCAGGTCCGAGTTTCACTTCGGAATGCGAAGCGGCGAAAAGAAAGACACCGGCATAGAGCAAGAGCACGGCCGCGGTCGCGAACATGAGGACAAAAATGACCGAGTCGGTGCGCAGATTGTGTGTGGCCAGCCAGATTGCCCCAGCAAGCGCATTGACCATGAAAAGCACAATGACAAAGAAGGTGGCGCTTAGAATTCCCCGGTAGCCCCTTGTGGACTTGTAAAGCACCGTGCCGTCCGCCGGCTGCGCGTTCGTCATGCTCCCTCCGCCTCACGCTGCCTCGAATACATACGCCCTATCGCGCCAGACGCGGAGGGTAAACCTCTGCCGGAAGCGGTCAAGTTCAAAAAGCGCGTTAAAGCACCCTTGCAAGGCTGTTCCGCGAACCGAGGCGTTCCTACATTGGTGGGAGATGCGAAGCTGAGAAAGGTCCTGCCATGGGATGGTTTCAATCGAAAAAGACGCTGCTGCCGGATGCGAGCAATGCCTTACCTGGCCGGCAGACCGCAATCGCGACCGCCAGCAGCCATTACCTCAAGGGAACACCGCTGAAAGGTCCCTATCCGGAGGGGCACGCCACGGCGATGTTCGGGGTGGGCTGCTTCTGGGGCGCAGAGCGGATATTTTGGGGTCTGCCTGGTGTTTCCGTGACCGCGGTGGGCTATGCGGGGGGCTACACCCCGAACCCGACCTACGAGGAGGTCTGCGGCGGCCGCACAGGCCATAACGAGGTCGTGCTGGTTGTCTATGACCCCAAGGTCACCAGTTATGACGCGCTCCTGAAAACCTTCTGGGAGACTCACGACCCGACTCAAGGGATGCGGCAAGGCAACGATGTGGGCACGCAGTACCGTTCCGGCATTTATACGTTCTCGCAAGAGCAGGCGGAACTGGCCGAAAGATCGAAGCACGCCTATCAGACGGCGCTTGCCGCGCGCGGCTATGGGGCAATCACGACAGAGATCCAGCCCGCTCCAGAATTCTACTTCGCCGAGGCGTATCACCAGCAATATCTCGCCAAAAATCCGCGCGGATATTGCGGATTGGGCGGCACCGGCGTGTCCTGCCCCGTGGGCATCGAAGCTTAGGACATATGCGAAGGATGGTTCGCCGAATTCCTGTGGGGCGCAAGCGCTCTTGCAAAGATGGCATCGGGTTGCGTATGCCGGAATGTGAAGCCTTCAGCCAAGGCGCGGGTAGGGTGGATGTCGTAGCTGAGGAGAAAATAATCCGCGCTGCCGCCCAGAATGGGCCGGGCCAGCCAATTTGGGATGTGTAGGCGAACGGGTTTTTCCAACGTCCTGGAGATTGTCTCGGCAACATCGCGGAAGCGCGGCAGTTGCGGAGACACACAGTTGATGACCCCGTCAATGCCTTGATCGGCGGTCCAGCGCATCATGGCCACGGCGTCCTCGATATCGACTATGGGTACCACCTGCTCGCCATCGCCCGCGATGAAGCCAAGCCCGCGCTTGAACAGACGCACCAGCTTTTTGGGATAGCCATCCGGGCCGCACACCATGCCGAAGCGAATAACCGTCACCTTGCTCGCGCCGCTCACGGCGGAAAGTGCCGCGTTTTCCCAGGCGCGAATCGTGCCCTGAATGAAGGTGCCGGGTTCTCCGGTGCGCGTTTTCTCATCGTAGACGTCGCCGCGTCGGCCTGGATAAATCGCGAAGGACGACGCGGCAATTACCCGGCATGAGCGGCCATCAAGCGCATGCGCAAGCTTTTGCGCACTCGTCACGCGGGACGTGACGATGCGCGCCTTTTTGGCTTTCGTCCAACGGCCGCCGACCGGCTCGCCCATCATTTGATAGACGGTATGCACACCGGAGAGGGCTTCACGCGGAAACGCGTCGGTCGCGGGATCCCACGGGAAAGCTGGGGTGCCGTCGCCGTAAAGATTTTTTAGCCTCGCAGCGCTTCTCCCGACGACGCGAACTTGCGCGCCCTCCTGGGCGAAACTCTTGGCAACGGCGCTGCCGAGCAGGCCTGTAGCGCCCGTAACCAATATCGACATGGGTTGTACCCCCCGAATGCGCGCCGCCGTCTTGCCAGGATGCGAGACCAAACACCGTTCCTGCGGAAATATCCATAGAGAAAAAGGCAGGAGCCAGCCCGGCTCCGCCAGGCGCGCTTAACCGAGCATTTGGTCGACCGGTTTAACGGAAACTTGAGCGCACGCCTATAAGCCGTATAGCATTCGACGTTGTGCGCCTATTTACCTGCGGCTAAACTGACAAAAACAGCAATATGGAGAGGTGGACGTTCTATCGGGCTATCTTGGCAATATGAGGCGTCCATGATCGACCTGGTTTTGATCGTCTGCCTGGCGAACGCACCCCAGCAATGCAAGGATGTGTATCTGTCGCAGGCGGAAGAATTTTTCAGCCCGCTGCAATGCATGATGCAAGGGCAACCTCACATCGCCCGATGGATCGGCGACAATCCACCGATCTGGACCGTCAAACGATGGTATTGCAGCCCCGCGGGAAGGCGCCTTAAGGCGATCTAATTTTGCCGGCGAGGCAGACGAAGGCCGGCGAGCAGAAAGCTGCGTTTGCTGGTCAATACGCGTTTTGCTGCGCGCGCGTGACTGGGTGCGGGGTGGATTCCAATACATCACGCGGGACGCGTCCAGTTGTACCGCAGCGAAACCCCGCCGGAGCGGATCCGAACGCAAGTCGGCGGGCAAAACCGCTCTGGGTCAGCCACAATACAGGTAGGTGACAACTGCGATCAACCCGGCATTCGACCTGTGGATCGCTCCCCTCCCGCAACGCGCGGTTGACTTCTCGCCGAGTCGCAGGAAAGTTGCTTGAGGTGTCGCGGCATATCCGCCGTCGAATTCGCCGTGGCCGCAATCGGCGACGACATCTCCGAGATCCGCAAGGTCTCGCTTTGGCCTAATAGAGAAATCGACTGAAACGGAGGTCTCCCATGCAGGAAATGCCCCAATTCGCCGAGATGCCGGAATCGGTACGCAATGTCATGAAGGCCAGCATCGATCAAGCGCGCAAGGCCTTTGAAACCTTCATTTCCGCAAGTCAAAGCGCCATGTCGAATTTGGAGGGCTCCTCCTCCTCAACGACCGGCGGTTTGAAGCAGCTCAATGATAAGATCGCTGAAAACACCAGGATGAACGCGGAAGCCAATTTCCGTTTCGCGATGAAGCTCGCAGATGCCAAGCAAATCAACGAAGTCGTCGAAATGCAAAATGCCCACGCGCGGGAGCTGATGGACACCTTCGCCAAACAGCTTGAAGAGCTTCGCGAAATGACCGCGCAAGTGGTCAAGGACTCCGCGCAAAACGTTTCCGCGCATATGCCCAAAATGCCGGGCAGCGGCACCTAAACTAAGATTGAAGCATCATCATGAAGCGGCGGCCTTCCAAGGCTCGCCGCTTCATGATGCCGGGGCCGGTTTGGCGAGGGGGCCTATGCGGGCGATTTCCACGATCCTGCTCATTGCGGTGGCCCTGGCGGCGGCCGTGCATGTCTACTTCTATTGGGCGGTCGGCACAGTGGACCCGTGCCGGGCGGCGGTTCTTCGCATCGTGCAAAAGCAGCGGCAAGCGGGCCGGGATGTCACGGCCGGTCTTGGCGTGCTCTTTGCCCGGCAACTCGAAGACGCATTGCGCGCCGAAGGTGTGGCGACCTGCTATAGGTCCGCGCTGCGCGGCGAGGCTCCCGAGATCGAAATCCGCTTCCCGCCGCGCTAAGGCTGGAGCAAGTGTTCTGCTCCCATGCTACCCTCAGCCATCCACGAGAAAGGGCCGCCAGCCATGGCCGAGTTCAAACTTCATTGCTTCTCCCAGTCGGGCAACGCCTATAAAGCGGCACTCATGCTGGCTTTGTGCGGAGCGGATTGGGAGCCGGTGCAGGTCGACTTTTTCGCGGGCGAAGGCCGCAGGCCGGATTGGCGCGAGACGGTGAACGAAATGGGCGAAGCGCCGGTTCTCGAGCACAAAGGCCGCAATTTCAGCCAGTCCGGCGTGATCCTCACCTATCTGTCGCGTCTGTTCGGGCAATTTGCTCCGGCAAACGAGGACGAGGACCTCGAAGTTCTGCGCTGGATGCTGTTCGACAACCACAAATTCACGAGCTATTTCGCTACCTACCGGTTCTTCTATTCACTCTCGCCGCAACCTGGCGATCCGGCGGTGCTTGCGTTTTTGAAAGGCCGGGCCGACGGCGCTTACGCCATAGTCGATAAACGCTTGACCGAGCGGCCGTTCCTCATCGGCGACCGGGCAACAATCGCGGACATTTCGCTCGCCGGTTATGTCTTTTACCCTCAGGACGAGCATGGCTATGACTTTGCGGCAAGCCATCCGGGCATTCACGCTTGGATGCAGCGGCTGCGAGCACTCCCAGGCTGGACGGGACCCTACGAATTGATGCCCGGGGACAAATTTACCGCATCGCGCTAGAAGCGGCTTGGTCGCGCTACGCCAAAGCCGCGTCGTAGATGGCGGCGTAATGGCATATCGCTGCCGTGAGAACGAAGCTGTGCCAGATGGCGTTGTGGAACGGCAGCCGCTGCAAAAGGTGGAACACGACGCCCAGGGTGTAGATGACACCGCCAAGCACGAGGAGAGTGAGCGAATATTGCGAGACGGCCGAGGACAGCGGGTTGAGGGCCAGCACGATGAGCCAGCCTTGCAGCAAATAGATTCCGATGGACAGGCTCTCGAACCGCCGCGGAAACCATAATTTCATGACCACCCCGAGAACCGCGATACTCCACACGGCCGCGAAGAGCAGATAGCCGGTCTGCCCGCCGATCTTGCCAAGCGCGAAGGGCGTATAGCTCCCCGCGATCATCACGAAAATAGCTGCGTGGTCCAGGCTCCGCAGAACGTCTTTCAACGGCCCACGCTGCACCATGTGGTAAAAAGCAGAGCACACGAACATGGCGATGAGCCCGGCGCCGTATACCGCCAGCCCCGCCATTTCTAGCAGCGGGACTTTGCCGGCCGCGGCGGCCATCAGCAGGCTCACGGCTGCCGCGCTAAAAACGATGCCAGCGCAATGTACCAAGCCGTCCGCTAAGCGCTCGCGTTTGCTGTACTCGGGATACACGGCGTTCTCTCCTCCGCGCGCACCGTCTTCCGGCTATGCTTAATTCCTCAACGCCTTCCATGGTATGCGCATTGCGCTAACGCGTCTTTACCGGCGCAATTCAAGCCGTGCGGCAAAGAAATGGCGGCCCTGGAGCCGCCGCCGCACGACAGCAATGCTGCGCCTTAGCGCGTTTGAATCTTCGGTGCTTCGATGGTAATGCTCGCGTCGTTTCGGGTCTCTTGATAGTAGAGATATCCCAGCACGACGACCGCTACCGCGAGCGCGCCGACAACAAATCCTCTCATGGCATACCTCTTTCATTGGCCCGTTTGGACGCCTTGATCAGGGCCGTTGCTAAACTGCTTAAAAAACTGGCGGTAACTGCAAAAGTTCCTTCACCTGGGGGTTTACAGGGAGCCCTGCGGGTTGCCGCTTTGACGCGTGCGGGCAGGCTGCTTCCCGCGAAGCTGTGGCTAAACCCGGCAGCGGGACAAGGGGCGTCCTTGACAACACCGGTCCCAAGCCTTGCCATGGCACACGGGTATCGCGAATCGGAGTGGGGGCGCTACGGGCATGCCGGTGTATTTTCCTATTAAGCGCTGGATGGACAGCACCGAGAAGGCGCGCACGGCCGAAAGGCTGCTGGCTTTGCGCGGGAAACTGCGATCCGAGATCACGGACCGGGCGGGGAAGGATTCGCTGCTCGTCGCCACCTGGAATTTGCGCGATTTTGATTCCAACCGTCTGGGCCATGGGCCGCGGCTGCGCGAAGCGTTCTATTACATCGCCGAGATCATTTCGGCTTTCGATCTGGTCGTGCTTCAGGAGGTCAGCCGCAATCTCGATGGGCTCGAAGCCTTGATGGCAATACTCGGCCCAGGCTGGGATTATCTGGCGACCGGCGCCACGGAGGTGCGAAGCGGGATCGAGGACCGCATGGCCTTCGTTTTCCGCCAGGATAAAATCCGGTTCAGGAAGATTGCCGGGGAGGTCATCCTGCCTGGCGGACAGGTCATTGCCCCAAGAGGCGGCGACATCGACCCGCGCAAGGACCAGCGGCTGCAATTTGCGCGGGCGCCGTTCATGGCGGCGTTCGAAGCCGGCGCGGTGCAATTGAACCTCTGCGTCCTGCATCTCGGCTATTTCCGCGGTGACAAAAACGGCATGCACCGTCATGCCGCCGAGCTGGACGCGCTTGCCCGTTTTTTCCGTGAGAAGCAGGATCGCGACCGCGAGGATTACATTCTCATCGGCGATTTCGGCATTGGCGCGCCCTCGGACCTGATGGCGAAGACGCTGGAACGGCAGGGCTTCGACATCCCGGAGCCGATCACTAAAAAGCGTGCTTCTCTGGAGGAGAATAAATATTACGACCAGATCGCCTTGCGCGTTCGCAAGGATCGGCTGGAGCCCGGCAATGCGGGAACATTCCGGCAGTTCGATGTGGTGTTCCGGGACAGCGACGACGATTTTGGTGCCTATCAAGAGATGATGCCGGAGGGTAAAGCCAACGATCTCTGGAATGGCGGCCCGCGTGGCTATTATGCCGGGCAATGGCGGACCTGGCAGATCTCCGACCATGTTCCGCTGTGGGTTGAGCTAAAGGTGGATTTTTCCGATCACTACTTAGATATGATCCGCAAGACTGCCGGCCCCGGCCCGGCCTAGCCTTCAGGCTAATCGTCGACGGACGCGATCCGCGTCTTCACCGGCGCGCGATGCATCAGCTCCTCGATGCGGCCTTGCTCCTTCTTGAATTCCGCAAGGAGACGGCCGTTGAGCTGGCGGCTGCGCGGCACACGCACCTTGAGCGGATTGGTGAAGCGGTTGTTGACGAGCACTTCGTAGTGCAGATGGGGACCCGTCGAAAACCCGGTCGAGCCGACAAAGCCGATAGCTTGGCCTTGCCGCACCTTTATGCCTTTTTTGATGCTGGGGCCGAAGCGGCTCAAATGCGAATAGGCCGTCTTATACCCGTTGCCGTGGCGGATGCGGATGTAATTGCCATTGCCGCCATGACGGCCGGCCTCCTCGATGGTCCCATCGCCTGCGGCCATGATGGGCGTTCCCATCGGAGCGGCCCAGTCGATGCCGGTGTGCATCTTGCGGATGCCCAGAAGCGGATGGCGGCGGAAGCCGAAACCTGAGGTGAAGCGGCCCGCCTTGACCGGCGTCTGCATCAAGAATTTGCGCGAATTGGAGCCGCGGTCATTGTAGAAATCGATCGCGCCGTCAGGCGTGCGGTAACGGAAGTATCTGGTGTTTTCGCCACCGATGGTCATGGAGGCGAAAAGCAGCTCGCCAGCCTTTTCCGCGCCGGCGTCATCCTGCTTGACGTCGAAAAACAGCTCAAATGTATCGCCCGGCCGGACCCGCTGCTTAAAGTCCACGTCATAGCTGAGAATGCGCAGCAGCTTGTCGATGATATCGGGGCTGAGATCCTGCGCGAGCGCGGCGGAATAGATGCTGGTGTACAGGGTCGCCCGCGCGCTGGCCACCTCGAGATCGTCCTCGTTGCGCAAATGCGCAACCTCGACATGCTGGTCCGTGAGGCCGTATTCGCCGTCCATGGTGCGCTCGACCGACGCCTCCGGTTTGACCCCGCTGAACACGCTGACCTTCAACGGCTCCTTTAGGCCACCCTCGCCTCCGGCCAATTTGAGCCGGACTTCTTGACCCGAGCGCAGCTTTAAGCCGCCTGCGGTAAGCGCGTCGTTGATCGCTTGCCCTTGCCAAGGTTCGGCCCCAGCCGTCCTGAGAATGGAAAGAAGCGTTTCCCCCGGTTTGGCGATGACCGCCTGCACCACGGAATCATCGGTGCTTTCGTCCTCGTCCACGAGCTTTTCCAGGACGGTGGTTTTCGGTGGCGCTTTCGGCCTATCGGCACTGGCCATGGCCTGATTGCCGTCAGCTTCGAAATCCTCCGCCGTCTCCGCATCTTCCCCCTCGCTGCCCGGCAAAATGGCTGGCCTCATCTGCGCGGCGCTTTCGGCGTAAAAAGCGTCAGCTTCGGCGACATAACGCTCGACCTCGACGTCGCCGAGTTCTTGGTTGTCCTCTTCCGGCATGAAGCCGCCAGCCAGATCTATGGACCGCGCGGTGACGTGCTCCAACAGCGGCGTGCCAGGCGTTTGCCGTGCCTGGGCGACCTTGGCGCTGAATGACTCCTTCTCTGCGTAAAGGTCGAAAGGGTTGAACGGCGGGATGGCGTTGGTTTGTTCCGGTTTCGAAGTCGACAGCACGGCAACGATGCGCACATACGGCTTTACTTGGATGAATTCGCGCGCGTTACGCCGTTCCACCACGCTGTCCTGAATAATGTGCTTGGTGGTCGTACCCTTGGTATTGGTTTTGATCTTGTCCGTTTTCTCGCCGGTTTTGGCCGGTCTATCCTCGATGAGATTGCCGGCGCTTTTGGGCTTTAAGGCGTCGATGCCGGCACGGCGCAAGGACTCCACGATCCCCCCTCCCCCCATATCGGTCGAGGCATACATAGCCACGCCGATGATGCACAGGCCAGCCGCGCCTACGATACAGGTGGAGATGAACCACTTCAGGTTGGAGATCAGGCGTTTCGCGCCCGCCTCGCGGCGATAAAGCTCGGGGAGGCTGCCCTTATTGGCCGGAATGTAAATTTGCGGCAGATTGCGCGTGGTGCCGCGCCGGATCAAGGCGCGCTGGCTAGAAAGGCCGGAAAAATGGCTGCTACGATCCAGCAAACCTTATCACCCCCGTCAGTGACCGCTCGGATAGAAGGCCACGACCTGCTTCATTATCGCCGGAAAGATGCGCCGGGTACTGGAAACTGCACGTTTAATCACCCAAATAGCAACTTGCCCGGTTCTTCCACAGGCTGTCAACAGGTCCCCGCATACGCTGCACGACGTTTCGTAAGAAACCTTCGTTAAGCCGATGGAAAAAGACAGCTCGAAAAAAGATATATAATTTCAGTCTCTTAACTCATCGTTAAGCATGGTTGGGCATAGTATCACCATCAAGTTGATCGCTTGTTTATCCGGCATCAATATGGCGTTAAAGCGCTAGCGGAGACAGGAAATCGGCGGCGATGAAAAAAGTTCTAAGACAGGTGTTGACAGCCCAGTTTGGCTGACCTAGATTAGGACCTGCGCAGACGAGCTGAGCGTGAACGAAGCTTCGTCGGCGCCCTCTACCCTGACTTGAGAAGCGAGGCCATACACTATGACCGATGAGGTCATGGTTCCTCGACCATCGGTCAGTTCAATGCTGCAAGTGAAAATT